>JAABUX010001452.1_pt1 | contig 35849 bp, 30 predicted proteins | sample 5561851 | NCBI WGS metagenome assembly JAABUX01 (sample SAMN10711883, study PRJNA513361) | rock metagenome | isolation source: Antarctica rocks | place: Antarctica: Victoria Land, Richard Nunatak red sandstone | collected 2016-01-03
CTCGTCTTCAACGAATTTAAATCGGTGATTGCGCAGCGGGTCGTTCTTGAGAAGCTCCTCCCAATCAAGAAGGTGGGAGAGCGTGACGTGGCTGCCCTGCAGGAGATGACCGATGATGAGCGGGAGGCAGCTGTGCGTGCGGCACGGACCTCTGGCGTTCATATCGACGAGGCTGAGAAGGCTGAGATGGACGCGGAGGCCAAGAAGTTCGGAACCGCGGAGGTCGACTACATCTTCGATCAGGATCCAGAGGAGCTGTTTCGCCACCTGATACCCCGGTACGTCGCGACCCAGATCTTCCATGCGCTGTTGGAGAGTGTGGCTGCGGAGCACGCGGCGCGGATGACCGCGATGGATTCAGCAACGAACAATGCCGGCGATATGATCGACGCGTTGTCGCTGACGATGAACCGCGTTCGACAGGCAGCGATCACCAAAGAGATTATCGAGATCGTAAGCGGCGCTGCGGCGCTGTAAAGAGAGAGCTATGGCAGAGAATATTGGAAAAGTGATATCCATCAGCGGACCCGCCGTGGACGTTCAATTTGAAGAGAAGCACATGCCTCCGATCTTTCAGGCGCTGCGGATCTCGAGTGACGGCTTTGACATCCCCAAGCCGCTCGATGTTGTGGTGGAGGTGCAGCAGCATCTTGGCGAGGGCCGCGTCCGCTGCATCGCAATGGAAGCGACCGAAGGTATGGTCCGCGGGATGAAGGCGATTGACACCGGCGCAGGCATTACCGTCCCCGTCGGCCGCGCGACGCTGGGCCGCGTGCTTAACGTTCTCGGCCAGCCTGTGGACGAGCTTGGTCCGGTGAACGCCAAGGTTCATCTCCCGATTCATCGGCAGGCGCCTGCCTTTGATGAGCAGTCCACATCAGAGGAGATGTTTGAGACCGGCATCAAGGTCGTCGACCTTATTCTCCCGTTCCTCAAGGGAGGCAAGATCGGCCTCTTCGGCGGAGCCGGCGTGGGCAAGACCGTCGTGATTCAGGAGCTGATCAATAATGTCGCCACCAAGCATGGCGGCTTCTCGGTCTTCGCCGGCGTCGGTGAGCGCACCCGCGAGGGGAACGACCTTTGGAACGAGTTCCAGGAGTCCGGCGTGATCGACCTCAAGGACCTGCCGAAGTCGAAAGCATCTCTCATTTACGGCCAGATGACCGAACCGCCGGGGGCCCGCCTCCGTGTCGCTCTCACGGGTCTCACTGTTGCCGAGTACTTCCGTGACGAAGAGGGCGCCGACACTCTCCTGTTCATTGACAACATCTTCCGCTTCACGCAGGCAGGATCCGAGGTATCGACTCTGCTCGGCCGTATGCCTTCGGCCGTCGGCTACCAGCCCAACTTGGCCACTGAGATGGGTGAGTTGCAGGAGCGCATTACCTCGACCAAGAAAGGCTCTGTCACCTCGGTGCAGGCTGTCTATGTGCCTGCGGACGATTTTACCGATCCAGCTCCGGCGACGACCTTTGCTCACCTGGATGCGACGATGCTTCTCTCTCGTCCACTATCCGAGCTGGGCATCTATCCGGCTGTAGACCCGCTGACCTCGACCTCGCGTATCCTTTCCGCCCGTATCGTTGGGCAGGAGCACTATGACGTCGCGCAAGGTGTGAAGCGCATTCTGCAGAGATACAAGGATTTGCAGGACATCATAGCGATCCTCGGAATCGACGAACTTTCCGAAGAGGACAAGATCACCGTGGCACGCGCACGCAAGGTGCAGCGGTTCCTCTCGCAGCCCTTCCACGTGGCCGAGATCTTTACGGGTATCCCTGGAGCGTACGTCAAGGTTGAGGATACGGTGCGCAGCTTCAAAGAGATCATCGAAGGCAAGCACGACGACATTCCGGAGCAGGCCTTCTACCTCAAGGGCGGCATCGAGGACGTTCTCGCAGCGGCCGAGAAGATGAAGCAGACGGCATAACCATGGCGGAGACAACGAATAATCCGGGAGGCGGCAGCCTGGCAGTGCGGCTTGTAACGCCCGATCGCGTGCTGGTGGATGCGACGGCGGATGCGGTCGAACTCCCAAGCTCGTCGGGGTATCTAGAAGCGCTCTACGGGCACGCGCCGCTGCTCGCCGAGTTGGGAGCGGGCGAGGTTCGGCTTCATGGAGGGTCTTCCGGCGACCAGAGGTTCTTTGTCGCCTGGGGCTTCGTCGAGGTGCTTCCGGAACGGGTGACGATTCTTGCGGAAGAGGCTCTGCGGCCAGATGAGATCAACCGAAGCGAGGCGGAGTCGGAGTTGCAGTCCGGCGAACGTCTCTGGGCTGAGGCGGGGGATGACGGTCAGAAATACGATGACGCAAACGCCATCACACGGAAGGCAGAGGAGAAGATCGCCTCGGCTGAGGGTAGGAGTTTGTAACTGTCTGTGTGGTGTGTGGCTTAAACCGACAATGGAGGCGGGATCAAGCGACAGACGAGCGTCTTAGTGTGAGCCCTTACTCGTCTTGATAGCAGATGTCTTCCTAATGGCCGGGCGTCGCTCAGCCGCAGTAGCCTTCTTCTCTGGCACGGGCTCCTCTACAACTTCATTACTGCCGTTCCTTGTGCCTCCAAAGTTGTCCTGCTGCTTGAGTGCATGGAGAACGACACGAAGCATCTCCTCCTCGGGAGCGGGCTTTCCGGTCCAGATCTCGAATTGCCTCGCTCCTTGCTGAACAAACATCTCCACACCGGTGATGACTGGAATATTCCGCTGACGGGCCATGCGAAGGAGCGGAGTCTCCATAGGCGTGTAGACGAGGTCAAAGACAAGGCTGGTGTTGAGGTCACCTGCTTCTAACAGGTGTGCTCCCTTGTGCCCGGTCATGCCGACGGGGGTTGCGTTGATGATGACGTCGAAGTGGGTCTTTGCGATGGCCTCCCTTTTGATCGCCTTGGAGTGCGATTGCCTGGCCAGCTTCTGAGCGTTTTCGGGCGTGCGATTCAGAATGGAGACTTCTGCGCCTTTATCTCGAAGACCGAAGACGGCTGCCCGAGCGGCACCCCCTGCCCCAAGGACGAGAACCCTGCGGCCTTCGAGTTTTAAGCGTCTTTCTAGAGGGCCGATGATGCCCATCACATCCGTGTTGAATCCATAGAGTTTACCGTCTTGAGCACGTAACAGAGTGTTGCAGGCACCGATTTTGGCGGAGAGGGGGTCGGTTCGTTCCAAGTAAGGCAGGATCTCCTGCTTGAAAGGCATCGTGATGCTCACGCCCTGAATTGGAATCTCGTGCACGAGTTTCAGAAGGTCGTTCAGCTTCGTAGTCTGCAGAGCTAAGTACACTGAATTCAATGTTTCGCGGCGAAACGCTGTGTTGAGCATGAGGGGCGAGAGCGAGTGCCGCACGGGATTGCCGGCAACGCCATAGACCTTTGTGGCCGCATCCAGTTCATCGATGCGATAGATGTCGGTGAGGGTTCGGGCTGACATCTGCCCAGGTGCGGTCTCTTCGCCTACCGTCGCGGCGGCGAAGGTAAAGGCGGAACCGGCACGTACACCAAGCACGCGCGAGATGGTTCCGGACTCTCCCATGCAGATTCCAATGATGTTAGAGGACTCGTTCTTTCGTTCGAGGAAGTGGAGGAGGGTGAGATTGTCGGCGAGGGTCTTGGCCGTCGGGACGATTTTGATGAAGTCGGGCGAGAGGCGATGGATGCGGTCGTAGATGCCGTCCAGATCTTTTGTGACGGCGAAGTCATGGTGGCTGATGATGATGGAGACGCCGGTATCTCTCAGCTTGTCCATGCTGGCGGGTTTGAGTTCCTCTGCGGACTCCAAGGGTAAGTCTATGAGATGAAAGCTAGATAGCGCTGCCTTACAAAGGATATTGAACTCGTCCGTGACGGTGCCGGCGAACTTTCCACCGCTCGCTGTGCGGCGGCAGGTGGCGATAGCGGTGGTGTTTGGGTTGCTGGCGAGGAAGGCTTTGAGGGCGTCGAGGGCGAGAAGGGGCTTGTCCAGATAGTCTAGCCGGACCTCGAAGAAGGTGTTCTCCTTGACTGTAGATGCTGCCTTTTCAAGCACTTCGGCGGTTGTCTTGCCGGTGATGGCGACGCAGACTTTGCCGATGCGGGAGCGGAGGAGTTGTGGGCTCAGAGTGGGCACGGTTCTCTCAATTGGAGGATGCGCGGTATCTTACAGAGGCGCTGACACGGATGCAAACGGGTGTTCGAGGGAATTTCGGGTCACGTCGAAAACGATCTAACTGTACCAGATTTCATTTACTTACGTGGGTAGACGAAGAGGTCGAGAAGGGGTTAGCGATGGAGGGGAAGAACAGCGTCGGAGCCATTCGGATACCGGGTTGGGAGCGGTTTGTGTGGATGCGGGCGGGATTCAGTGGGCGTCGTAGTGGTGTTTCTTCAGGTTCTGGTGGTAACTCCTTGAATCTGGGATGGAAGGCCGACGACGAGGACGCAAATGTACGGGAGAATCGGCGGCGTTTTCTGGCTGGTCTTTGTGATGATTTGCATGGTGGAAATGCGTTTCGGCTGGTAACGGTGCGGCAGGTGCATGGAGATGCGGTCGAGGTGGTTCGGGGCGGTGAGGGACCCCTTGAGACGGAGGATGGGAGGGCGGTTCTGGAGGGGGATGGATTGGTGACCGGGGTGCCTGGGGTGATGCTGGGGATCCAGGTGGCGGATTGCGTGCCGGTGCTGGTGGCGGACAAGGAGCGGAGGGTGGTGGGGGCGTTCCATGCCGGGTGGAGGGGGACGCTGGCGGGGATCGTGGGGAAGGGGATTGCGACGATGGCGGAGGTGTATGGGTCGCGACCGGAGGACCTGGTGGCGGCGGTGGGTCCGTCGATCGGACCGTGCTGCTACGCGGTGGGGGAGGAGGTGCGGGCGGGTTTTAGGGAGCGCTTTCCCTATGCGGCGGAGCTGTTTCGGGAGGTGACGGATGGTTCGGGTTCGGCGATGCACCTGGATCTTTGGGAGGCGAACCGGCGGCAGCTGGTCGAGGCTGGGATTCCGGCGGAGGCGGTGACGGTATTGGGGGAGTGCACGGCTTGTTCGCGCGAGGAGGGTGGAGGGCGTCGATACTTTTCGTATCGGGCGGAGCAGGGGAGGACGGGACGGATGATGGGGGCGATCGGGGTGGTGGGAGGCGGGCTAGGGGCAGGAGGGTGTCACTCGACCGAACGTCAAAGATCGGACAATAAGAGTTTCCTGTAGGGCTGCTTCCGTTTGGCCGACGATCCGGCAATAGCTGCCGATAAGTGCGTTTGTCGTTACTAACCGCGCGAGGGTTGGCGCGCACAATCACCGGTGTGTGCGCTCTGGATATGCGTGCATGAAAAGAGGTCGGCCTGAGGCTGCGGAATGGGCATGTCCGACGATATCGTGTGGACCTACTCATCGGGAAACGCAGAGGCGCGACAAATGGGGCACGGAGGGCTGTTGGGCGATGGGAGTTGGTGGACTACTTGGCAGCTTGCGCGATTGCGGCTGACAGGGCGGCGGTGCCGCCTTGGCGGATGGCTCCGTGACCGCAGGCGAAGCGCTGGATGGGATAGGCGAGGAGCTTGCGGGCGCTTTCGAGGACGAGAGGTCTGGACCACATGGCGAAGGTAGTTAAAGGGAAGTACCACGGCGTCGAGCCGCAGATGGAGAGGCGTCCAATGGCGACGAGCTCGTCGCCTGCGTAGAGAGTTCCGTCGCGCTCGTCGAGGAAGGCGAAGTGGCCGGGAATGTGGCCGGGAGTGTAGATGCAGCGAAGCGAGCCGAAGAGTTCGCCGTCTTCGACGAGGTAGGTGACGGGGGTGACAATGCCGGGCAGGCCTCCGCGGATTTTTTCCCGTGGCTCGCCGGGGCGAAGGGATTTGTCGGCCGGACGCTGCAGCAGCGGCAGCGAGCGTTCGCTGATGGCGACAACGACACCGGGTAGACGCTCCGCGAGCTCATCGACGGAGCCGACGTGATCGACATGGGCGTGGGTAAGGAGGATGCGGCGGATGGGCGCGCCAAGAGATTGCGCGACAGCGAGGATGTCCTTTCCGCTGCCGGAGATCGTGGTGTCGATGAGGGTGAAGCCGTCAGATTCACGGACCAGGTAACAGTTCATCATGCCAAGCCGGGTGAGTTGGTGGGAGTAGGAAGAGATCTGGGTAGTCTTCATGAAACAAGACTAACATTAGAAGTCTTGGTTGTGAAGCGGTTGGGTGCGATGCTGAACGGCCAAGGCTTACTATGTTCGCAATGGCCTACCCCAAACTCCTTTCGTCAGCCGAAATCCTGAAGACGGCAGTCCACATCATGGAACATGGCGACGCTGATGGGATCTCATTGCGAGCCGTTGCATCGGCGCTTGGCGTGAAGGCGCCCAGTTTGTATCGATACTTCCCGGACAAGGACGCTCTGGAACTGGCAGTCGCCGATGAAGCATTAAGGTCCATGTTGGCCGAGCTGCAGAATGCGGCGGCAATTACAGACCCTGAAAGCAGATTTAGAGAGACGGCAGAAGCTTATCTGCGTTTTGCCCGCGAACGGTTTCCGCTCTACTCCTTCATTGTGCAGAACCGCATCCCAGGGTCGTATGGCTCCGCCGTGGGCAAGGCCGTATGGAACTTGTTGTTGGAAGCCGCAAGCGGCGTCTCCGGACAGCCGGACGACACCGCCGCTGCTGTGGCTACCTGGTCTTTTCTGCACGGGTACGCCACGCTTGAGCACTCCGGTGCGTTTGGGGTATCCGGGCCCAAGGGTGGGCTGGAGCGGGGCGTGGAAGCTTTCCTGAGCAACTTCCGCGGTCGCGCAGAGGCCGTTCGGAACGGCCATTCGACGCGTGCCACAGAGGTTCGGCGACTGAAGAAGCCAGGAACCGACGAAAGGTACTGATATGTCGTCGTAGTGGAAGTGACCCGCCGTGTTGTCCAAGGATTACTTTGTTGTTTCCGGATTACGGGCATATTGCGTTGCTCCGATCGGAACTGATGGCGAGGAAAGAGCTATACAGTGACGAGGTTGCTGCCGTAGAATGTCATTCGTAGTACGAAATATTAGAACGACACTCCAGGAGTTTGCGATGACGGACAGTCAACGAGAGAAGAGGTTTTCTGTGGAGGAAGCGATTCGCGCGCAGCGGGCGCTTCGTGAGCTGGCGGGGTTGGGGCCTGAGATGTTTCCCGTTCAGGCGTTTGTGGGGATGATCAGCGATGAGGTGGAGGCGCTGCGGAGGCAGGGGCGGAGCGACGAGGAGATTGCGGCGGTGATCCAGGCAAACTCGAAGATTGCGATTACGCCTGCCGAGATCGCGGCCTACTATGCTTCGCCGGAGGAGCGGCATCTGGGGGAGGAGTGAGTTGGGCGGCGGCCGCTGGTTCACGGTGATGCGGGGCGGCTGCTGCGCTGCTATTGGAGGCGCGGATCAGGCTTTCCAGACCGTGGAGGAGGCCGCTGCGCTCTTCGGGGAGCATGGTCTGGAAGAGGGCTTCGATCTGCTGTTGAAACTGTCCGTTGGCGGCGTTCTGGAGTTGCGTTCCGGCCTCGGTGAGCTTGACGAGGATGATGCGTTTGTCGGGTGCGTTTCGGAGTCGGGCGACCATGTGGCGGGCTTCGAGGCTGTCGACGGTCTTGGCGACGGTGGCGGGTTGGAGGTTCATGCGTCTGGCGAGCTCGCCCATGGGGATGCCTTGCTGATTGGGAGGGAGCAGGTTGAGGGTCATGAATTGGGTGGCGCTGAGACCGGCGCCCTGGAAGCGGTTGAAGTTGGCGGCCTGGATGAGTTGCCGGACGGCGAACCAGGCTTCGAGGAACCTTGTAACTTCCGTTTTCAGGACCTTTCTTTTCATGGTGGTTATTGTGCTCTATGGAGGGTGGCGGTTGTGGTGGGCAGGTAGGCCTTCCGTTGGAATTAGGGATGGACTGTGTGTGGCTGCTTTGTCATGGGCTGGGGCGAAATACTGGGATTCCTTCCCTTCGGCTTCGCTCAGGGTCGGAATGACAGCTTTGAGGTGGGGTGCTCTGAGCGTGGCGTGCGCTACTCGCTGCCGATCGGACCGAAGCCTGGCAACTCGTGGTCGTGATGTTGGATGAGGGTGCGCATGGCTTTGGGGAAGAAGGGGTAGGGGTTGATTTGTGCACCGTCGAAGAGGCCGTAGCCGCTGGCCATGCCGAGGGCGATGGCGAGGATGAGGGCGTTGCGTTCGGCGGGGGTGGGGCGGAGGTTCTGGCCGGGGAGGTGCATAGAGAGCAAGCCGAGGGCGAGGTAGGCGTCGACGACGACCCAGGTGTTCCAGCGGACCTGGTCGAGGGCGATGAGGTGGAGGGAGAGGGGACTGAGGACGGCTAGGAGGACTGCGAGTTTAATCCACCTTTGCTGTGCGGTGCCGGCGGTTGCGGGCCGGTGCTGCCGGATGAGGCGGGTGGCGAAGTGGAAGAGGAGGAGGAGGGCGGGACCGAGGATAAAGAGGGAGACGGCCTGGAGGGTCCACCAGCGGTACTGGTGCCAGCCGTCGCGGCTGACCATGTGGAGGTTTCCGGGGAGGGAGTTCATGAAGACCTGGAAGAAGTCTTCGCGGAGGACGAAGTCGGCGCGGTTCCAGAGGGAGTCGGCGAGGGCATCGACCTGTTCGGGGGAGAGGGCAGGGCGGAGGGAGATGGTGGCGGTGACGGCGGTGGCGAGGGTGGCGAGGAGGAGGCCGAGGGTCCAGATGCGGCGGCGTTCCTGCGGTCGAGCGAGGCCTTCGAGGTAGAAGCTGAGGAGAAGGACGGGAGCGAAGAGCAGGAGGAAGGCCTCGTGGATGAGGAGGCCGGCGGTGACGAGGGGCAGGGCGAGGAGGAAGCGCGTGCGGGCTCGGCGGATGAGGAGCAGCGCGAGGAGGATGGATGCGTTGAGGATGTCGGGGTAGCCGACGATGTGAAAGAGGTAGGTGAGGACGTAGCTTCCGGCGAAGAGGGTGACGACTGCGGGGGTGCCGACGCGTTGGGCGAGGCGGCTGCGGCGGGTGAAGGCGGCGAAGAGGACGAGGAGGAGGAGGAGTTCGGCGAAGAAGCTGATGCTGAGGGTGCGCTCGCGGGCGACGCCGAGGGCGTTGTAGATAGCGCCGAGGAGGCCACGCTTGATGAAGCCCTGGTTGTAGTCGGCGAGGGCCTCGGTGAGGGCCCAGAGGCCGGGTTGGCGGAGGCCTTTGAGGGAGGCGACGGCGCCGAGGAGGAGGGTGAGCAGGGGCCAGAAGTGGTCTTCGTCGGCTAGCCATACCACGGCGCCAGAGGTACGCGGCGTTTCAGGATCGGTTGTGAAGGGCATGGTTCCCCGTCCACGGTACTACAGGTGGAGGGGTGCTGAAAGGTGGGTGGTTGCGGTGGAAGAAAGGGCAAGGAGACTTCGTGGGCGGCTGTTATTTTGAGTGGCTCAGGGGGTGAGTTCGGTGGCCGTGGCGGCGCTTAGGGCGTGGATGGCCTGCCAGGTAGTGGAGTAGGCGTTGAGGGCGTCGGAGGTGGTGGTGCGGGCTTCGCGGAGGGCGTCGAGGTAGTCGATGAGGGCGAGGCCGCCGTGCTCGTAGGCGAAGCGGGAGATGGTGAGGACGTCGATGGATTCGTCGAGGTAGTGCTGGCCGAAGCGGTCGGAGAGGGCGCGGGCGCGGGTGTAGCCGACCCAGGCTTGGTCGACGTCGGAGGTGACCTGGTTGCGGGCGGCGACGAGGGTGAAGCGGGTGGACTCAGCCTGGAGGCGGGCGGTCTCCTTGTTGCCCTGGTTGCGGTCGAAGATGCGGATGGGGAGGTTGACGTTGAAGCCGAAGGAATTGTAGTAGCCGGACTTGTCGAACTCGCCTTCGAGGGTGGGGTCGGAGGTGCCGTTGGCGATGGCAAGCCGGGCGTTGGCTTCGGAGGCGGTGACCCCGGCGCGGGCGGCGGCGAAGTCGGGGCGGCGAGCGAGGGCCTGCTGGATGAGTTCGGGTTCGGTCTGGGGGAGGATGGGCGGGATGATGTCGCCGGCGATGTCGAAGTCGGGCTTGGGGGTAGGGTTGCCGATATAGGTTTGGAGCTGGTCGGAGGCCTGGAGGAGGTTGATCTCGGCGTTGGCCTGATCGGACTCGAAGTTGCCGAGCTGGAGGTCGAGCCGCTCGAAGTCGAGCTTGCCGATGTCGCCGGCTTTGTAGCGGTCGTTGGCGACTTCGATCTCGTGGCGAAAGTCTTTGAGGTTGGCATCAGCGAGATCGAGGGAGGCTTTGGCGAAGAGCATGCGGACGAAGGCGAGTTTGATCTGAAGGATGGTCTGGCGGACGGTGTCGTCGAGCTGCGCCTGGGTCTGGGCAGTGGTGGCGCGGGCTGTTTCGAGGCGGAACTCGCGCTTGTTGCCGCGTTCAAAGAGGCGGGAAAGCTGGAAGGCGTAGGCGTCGGGGTTGCCCTGTGAGCCGTCAGGGTTGAGGGTGACGTTGGTTCCGTTGACGCCGAAGTAGGGGTTGGTGCGGACGCCGGCCTGGATCTCCTGGGCGCGGACGGCGCGGAGGTTTTGTTCGGCGGCGAGGACCGTGGGGTTTTTAGTGCGGGCGAGGTCGATGATCTGCTGGAGGGTGAGGGCTCCGGGTTTAGAGGGCGGGGGTTTGCGGGGGTCGGCGGCGGGTGAGGGGGTGAAAGGGCTGGTGCCGGGTGCCTGCTGGCCTGGGGGCTGGGACGGGGATCCGAGGGTTGCGGGGAGGGCGGGGGGAGCAGGTGCAGGGGCGGCGGGGGGAAGTTGGGATGTGGAGGGTGGGGTGGGGGTGTTGCGGGTGGACTGGCCTGCTGCGGGGATGGGGTTTTGGGGTAGAGCAGCAGATCCTCCGCCTGCGGCGAAGGATGACAACAAATTAGGTTGGGGTTGAGGGAAGGTGGGACTTTGGGCTGTGGTGCGGAGCGACGGTGCGAGGCAAAGGAGGAGGGCTGCGGCGGCGAGGACCGTGGGGCGGAGCGGGAGTTGGGCGGGACGGATCAATTTTCGAACTCCGTTTCGCGGGTGGGGAGGATGTCGTCGGGGCGGGCGATCCAAACGTAGAGGGTGGGGAGGAGGAAGACGCTGATGAGGAGGGCGCCGACGAGGCCGCCGACGATGACGATCGCGAAGGGGCGTTGGGAGTCTGAGCCGATGCCGTGGGAGGTGGCGGCGGGGAGGAGGCCGAGGGTGGCGACGAGCATGGTCATCATGATGGGACGGAGGCGGAGGACGGCACCTTCGACGGCGGCATCCTGGACGGAGTATCCGCCGGCGCGCATCTGGTTGATGTATTCGAGCATGATGATGCCGGTCTGGACGGAGACGCCGAAGAGGGCGAGGAAGCCGACGCCGGAGGAGACGGAGAAGTGGGTTCCGGTAAAGAGGAGGGCGAGGAGTCCGCCGACGGGGGCCATGGCGACGTTGGCGAGGATCAGCAGGGCCCACTTGAAGGAGCTGAACATGGTGTAGAGGATGATGAAGATGAGGAGGATAGTGATGGGGAGGACGATGAGGAGACGGCGCGAGGAGCGCTTCTGGCTCTCGTATTCGCCAGCCCAGTCGATGCTGTAGCCGGAGGGGAGCTGGACCTGTTTGGAGACCTTGTCGATGGCCTCCTGTACGGTGGAGCCGAGATCGCGGTCGCGGACGGAGTACTTGATGGCGACGTAGCGCACGCCATTTTCGCGGCCGATCTCTTCGGCGCCGTCCTGAACTTTGAGGTGGGTGAGCTGGGCGAGCGAGACGCGTTCTCCGGAGGGGGAGAGGAGGCGGATGTCGTTGATGGCTTCGGGGGTGCTGCGGTATTTGGGGGAGTAGCGGACGGTGACGTCGTAGCGGGCTTCGCCGTCGAGGACCTGGGTGACGGCGTTGCCTCCGACGGCGGACTCGATGGCGTCCTGGATATCGGCGACGTTGATGCCGAAGCGAGCGGCGGCGTTTCGATCGACGACGAAGTTGAGATTGGGCTGACCGATGACGCGAAAGAGTCCGAGATCCTGGACGCCGCGGATGCCGGACATGATGGAGACGATCTGATCGCCTTTTTGTTCGAGTGTGGCGAGATCGCTGCCGTAGATTTTGACGGCGAGCTCTCCTTTGACGCCGCTGACGGCTTCTTCGACGTTGTCGGAGATGGGCTGGGAGAAGTTCCAGATGACTCCCGGGATTTTGACGAGTTCGCGATTGATGGCGGCGATGAGCTCGTCTTTATTTTCTTTAAAGACGGGTCTCCAATCGGCCTTGGGTTTGAGATCGACGAAGTACTCGGTGTTGAAGAATCCGGTGGTATCGGTGCCGTCGTCCGGCCTTCCGATCTGGCTGACGACCTGCGTGACCTCGGGGAAGGAGGACATGATAAGGCGTGCGCGGTTGGCGATGTTGAGGCTTTCGGTGGATCCGGTGGAGGGGGCGAGGGTTCCGCGCACCCAGATGGCGCCCTCGTCGAGATGGGGGAGGAACTCGGAGCCGATGACGCCGGAGGTACCGAGGAAGCTGGCGAGGGCGAGGGCGAGGGAGGCGACGCCAACGGTAACGATGCGATGCGCGATGGCCCAGGTGGCGGCGCGACGGTAGCCGCTGGTGATCCAGCGGAGGACTGGATTTTCCCACTCGGTAGCTCCCTTGCGGAAGAGGAAGCTGGCGAGTACGGGGGCGAGGAGCATGGAGAAGATGAGGGCGCCGAGGAGGGCGAAGGCGACGGTCCAGCTCATGGGCTTGAAGAGGCGGCCTTCGACGGACTGCAGGGTAAAGATGGGCAGGTAGGCGGTGATGATGATGCCGATGGCGTAGAAGACGGGGCGCTGGACCTCGTGGGCCGCTTCGCGGATCTGCTCCATGGGGGAGAGCTTGCGCGGGTTGGGGTGGCTGAGGTGGCGAACGATGTTTTCGATCATGACGACGGCGCCATCGACGACCATGCCGAAGTCGAGGGCGCCGAGCGAGAGGAGGTTTGCGGGAATGTGGCGGAGGTCGAGGCAGATGGAGGCGAAGAGGAGTGAGAAGGGGATGGTGAGGGCGACGATGAACGCGCCGCGGAGGTTGCCGAGGAAGAGAAAGAGGATGATGACGACGAGGACGATGCCCTCGGTGAGGTTGTGGAGGACGGTGTGGGTGGTGAGGTGGAGGAGATCGGAGCGATCGAGGAAGGGGACGATGCGAACGCCTTTGGGGAGGACGCGGTCGTTGAGTTCCTTGACTTTGGCGTGGATGCCATCGAGGGTGGTGTCGGAGTTTTCGCCTTTCTGGAGGAGGACGATGCCTTCGACTTCATCGCCGTTATCGACGAGCTTTCCGTCGGCGCGGCGGATGGTTTTGCCGATCTGTCCGAGGCGGATCTTGGGGCCCTGGATGACGGTGGCGACATCGGAGACTTTGAGGGCGGTGCCGTTCTGGGCTTTGAGGACGGTGTTTTCGATGTCGTGGGTGCTGGTGAAGAGGCCGACCTCACGGATGTTGATCTGTTGCGCGCCCTGCTCGATGAAGCTGCCGCCGGCGTTGACGTTGTTGGCGGCGAGCTGTTGTTTGACCTGCGCGACGGAGAGGCCGTAGGAGATGAGCTTTTCGGGATCGAGGATGACCTGGTACTCGCGGGTGAGGCCACCGAAGGAGGAGACATCGACGACGCCGGGCACGGAGCGGAACTGCTTTTCGAGGGTCCAGTCCTCGATGCTCTTGAGGGCCATGGTGTCGTACTGGGGGTTGGAGCTTTCGAGGGTGTACCAGAAGATCTGTCCGACGGGGCTCCAGTCGGTGCCGATCTGAGGTTGGAGGCCGGCGGGGAGGGTGATCTGGGAGAGGCGTTCGAGGACCTTTTCGCGGTTCCAGTCGTTGACGCTGTCGTCGTCGAAGATCATGGTGACGCTGGAGAGGCCGGCCAGCGACGTGGAGCGGAGGTGCGCCATGTGGGGGATGCCGGCCATGCCGATCTCGAGCGGGATGGTGACCTGCTGCTCGACCTCTTCGGCGGCTCGGCCGGGCCACTGGGTGATGACGGTGACGTAGTTGTTGGCGACGTCGGGGTAGGCCTCGACGGGGAGGTTGTGGAAGGAGATGGCGCCCCAGCCGAAGAGGAGGACGGCGACGATGAGGACAATGAAGCGGTTGTTGAGGGCGAAGTCGACGAACTGGCGGATCATTTACTGTGCCGCCGTGTTCTGCAGCTCCAGCGCATTGGCGACGACCTGCTGTCCGGCGCTGAGGCCGGAGAGGATTTCTACAAAGTTTCCGTCAAGGGCGGAGCCGGTCTTGACCTCCGTGCGGCGGAAGTTGCCGGCGGTGTTTGAGGGCTGGAAGACGAACTCGCGATCGTGGAGGTGGAGGACGGCGTTTGCGGGCAGGGCGACGCGCTGCTGCGGGTGGGAGGCGCGGAAAGTGGCGGTGGCGAACATGCCGATGCGGAGGAGGCTGTCGGGGTTGGGGACCTGGATGCGGACCTTGGCGGTGCGGATGGAGGGGTCGAGAATAGCGCCGATGTCGGAGATGGTGCCGGAGCGGGGCTTGTCGGGGAAGGCGCTGAGGCGGATCTGCGCCTGCTCGCCGGTGTGGACGTTGGCGAGATCGTTCTCGTAGACGTCGCAGACGACCCAGACGTGGGAAAGATCGGCGATGAGGAGGGATCCGGAGGCGCCGGCGTAGGTGATGCCGGCGACGCCGGCGGCGGCAGTGCTCTGGCTGATGATGACGCCGGTGGCGGGGGAGTAGACGTGGAGGGTGTCGCCCGGGTGATTTTTATCGACGCCGAGGATGCGGAGTTGCTGCTCGGCGGCGGTGAGTGCGGCGCGGGCGTCGTCTTCGCTGTTTTGCGCGATTTCAAGCTGGCTTTGGGCGATGGCGCCCTTGTCGTAGAGGAGCTTGTCGCGATTGAGGACGACGGCGGTGAGGTGCTCGTCGGCGACGGCTTTGAGGTAGCTGCCAAAGGCTTGGCTGACGTCGGGGGACTGGACGTCCATGACGAGCTGGCCCTTGTGGACGAGATCGCCGAGGCCGACGTGGAGGGCGACGACGCGGCCGTTAGCGAGGGGGACGATGGGGATCTCGCGGGAAGGGTCGGGCTGGACGGCGCCGGTGACGTTGAGGGTGCTGAAGGTCTGCCGGGTGACGGCGGGGACGAGCGGGAAGTGCTGCGGGTCGTCGACGTGGACGGTGTCACTGCCGCCGCCGGCGACGACGGTGGGTGTGGTGGGGGGCGCTTCGGCGGCTTCACGGTTAGCGGGAGCGCCATGGCTGCAACCTCCCAGGAGGATGCCTGCCCCGAGGAGCGAGATCGCGAGGGGACGTCTGGTTCGCCTCAGCTTACGGTGCATGTCGATGTCAATGCCTGTTTGCTGCATGCTTCGGACGAGCCTCTGGAATGGGGAGAGACTTTGTCCGCTCCCCGGAAGGTAAAGGTCTTAGTTGGACACTTACGATGGTCGATGGATGGTTGGACGACCGAACACACGATTGAGCTTCAAATTATGGATCGCAGGAGATACGGGCTGCGTTGGTCCAATGGAGATCGGGAGGGCTGGGTGTCGCTGGTGACGGCTCTATCCTTTCGGTTGCGAAGCGTCGGCTGCATCTGCGCGGACCTCGAAGGTGCGCGCCTTGAGCAGGGCGACCTCGGCCTGGTGTTCGAGGTCGCCCTGTGTCCGATCCGCCGGGTTTGGAGACGTCGGTGGACCGGACGCATGCTGGCGATCTTTCTCGAGGATGGAGTTTTGTTCCTGGGCTTCCCTGCGAAGGATCTCGGCCTGCTGGCGGAGGTGTCTGGAGAGGATTCTAAACTGTTCGGGGGTGGTGGCCGCCTCCTCCAGAAGATGGATTTCTGTATGTGAGAGCGAGGGCTGTGGTTGAGCGGAAGGGGCGGCGACGGGAGTGCTGAGGGCATTGTGGCGCATGGCGGACCTCCCAAGGGTTAGAAGTGATAGGTGAGGTCGCCGGCGACGACGAACTGGGTGTGCTTGGTGCCGAGGTCGTAGGCGGGCAGGTTGTAGGAGTGTTCGAGGCGGATCTCGGGGCGGAAAAGGACGGTGGAGCCGATCCAGTGGCCGTAGCTGATGAGGTGCTCGGAGTACTTGGTGGTGTAGCCGGTGCGCTGTCCCTTGATGTCGTCGACGAACTCGTTGCGGATGGAAAGGTAGTTGTGGGTGTTGAACTCACGCTCGGTGTAGTTGGTGATGGCGACCTCGGGGGCGAAGCAGGTGCGCTCGCCGGCGGAGCAGAAGGCGCCGTTTGCGCCGACCTCGGGGGCAATGGGGTTGAGGACGTTGCCGGCGATATTGGGCACTTGGCGCTCGTACATGTACCAGGCCTCGGTGTCGGTGTGCCAATGGGCGTTGATCTTGTGGTACCAGGTTTCGAAGTAGCTTTGGAGGTTGTTGTAGGCGTACTTGCCGTCGTTGAAGGAGTTGGCGCAGGTGTAGAGGGCGTCTCCGCCCTTGTGCCAGGTGTAGTCGACGCAGACGGTGCCGGTGGGCTTGCGGTCGGGTGTCCAGATAGCGACGTCGTTGCCGTCGGAGAAGCCGAACTGGGCGAGCCAGTGCTCGGAGAACTTGATGCTGGCGACGATGCCGGTCTGGGTGTAGGGGTCCACGGTATAGAGGAGGGAGTGGGAGTAGGTGTAGTTGTTGGGTGCGAGCTGGGCTTCGATGTCGGGCAGGGAGATGTAGCGGCCCATGCGGATGTTCATGCCCTTAGCGACGTGGGGGATGTAGATGTCGAGGTAGTACATGACGGGGTCGTAGCCGTTCTGGTGGTTACGGGCGAGTAGCTGCTGGGAGAAGACGCCTTTGCTGGTGGTGTAGCGGTAGTCCTGGCCGTAGAGCTGGGCGAAGCGGAAGCCCCAGTCGACGTGGTCGGTCTGAACGGTGTCGGGGAGGCGCTCGATGTAGAGCACCTGCTGATCGGCGGTGATGCGGTTGGGGCTGTAGTAGTAGGCTGCCGGGGAGTTGGCGCCATCGCCCTTGTTGGAGGTGCTGACGTTGAAGCCGCCGTTGAACCAGCCGTAGATTTTGGTGCGGGTCTTGTTGCCGTTGATGGCCTGCATGAGCGGGTAGGTCTGGGTGTCGGGGGCGCCGATTGTGGGCGTGCCGCCGACGGAGTAGTCGGAGCCGGGGAAGGGAGGGGAATCGAGGGGGGCATCGAAGCCGCGGCGGGCGGGGGCGGGGCTGGCGGGTCGGGTAGGGCGCCAGTCTTCGCGGTAGGCGTCGCTGAGGCGACCGAAGAAGTTCTTCGGAAAAGACGGCGAGTTGGCTGAGGTGGAATCGGAGGTAGAGACGGGAGCGGGAACCGAGGCGCTGGCGTCCTCTGGAGCGCTTTGCTGGGCGAGGAGCATGGAGGTGGGCGCAAGACCGAGGAGAAGGGAACCGACGAGCCGAAGCATGGGACGACCTTTCTCCATGAGTAGAAAGGCGGGGGCTGTAAAGAGTCCGTAAGCGCGGCGTTAGTTTGTCGTAAGGGGCTTGGAGTGGTGGCTGTTTGGCGCAGGCCGGGAGTTGGATTCCGATATGCTTGCAGGTCTATGACGAAAGAGATAACACCTGAGCAGCGGTTTGCGGCGGGGCAGGAGCGGCGCAAGCAGATGCGGCGGCTGGCGCATGCGACGTGGCAGAGCAAACTTCGCAAGCGGACGGCGAACGGATTGCTGCAGCAGTCGATGCGCGGTCGCCTGCCGGCTTTGAATGCGATCAAGTTTGAGCGAATGGCGGCGTCGCCCTTTGGGTACTTTCGCGGGGCGGTGCCGGTGATGGCGTACGACCTTTCTCTGGTGCCGAACACGGGTCTGGTAAACCAGATCTGCGGGGATGCGCATGTGCGCAACCTGGGGGCGTTTGCGGCTCCGGATGGGCAGCTGGTGTTCGACATCAACGACTTCGACGAGACGACGGCCGGGCCGTTTGAGTGGGATGTGAAGCGGCTGGCGACGAGTCTGGTGCTGGCGGCGCGGGCGGGTGGGGCAGCACACAAGAGGGAGAGCGAAGGTGCGGAGGCGTTTCTGCGGAGTTATAGCCGCTTTGTGGGTTCCTTTGCGGAGATGGCGGTGCTGGACCTGGCGCGGTACCAGGTGCATCGGCTGCGCGATGTGGAGCCGCTGTCGGCGATTCTGGCAAAGGCGGAGCGGTCGACGCCGCTGCATACGCTGGATGTGTTGACGGAGCCGAAGGGCTCTGGGGCGGGGCGGGGAAAGAAGGCTGTAAAGGCGGGGAAGAAGGGTGCAAAGGTGAAGGCGGAGGAGGGGGAGCCGCGGGGTCGCGTGTTTCGATCGGAACCTCCGCTGCTGGAGCGGGTTCCGGAGGAGACGGCGAACGGGGTGTTGAAGGCGCTGACGAAGTACGGCGAGAGCCTGCAGCCGGAGCGGCGGCATTTTCTGGAGTTCTACCGGCCGGTGGATGTGGCGTTCAAGGTGGTGGGCACGGGATCGGTCGGGCTGCGGGACTTCTGCGTGTATTTGGAGGGAAACGGTCCGGGCGATCCGCTGTTTCTGCAGGTAAAGGAGGAGACGACGTCGGCGTACGCGCCGTATGTGGCGCGGTCGCGAATGGCTCCGCGGCAGGAGGGGGAGAGGGTCGTGTATGGGCAGCGGGCGATGCAGCTGCAGTCGGATCCGTTTCTGGGGTGGACGCAGATGAAAGGGCGGGACTACCTTGTGCGGCAGCTCAACGATCACAAGGCCTCGATCCAAATCGAGGATCTGAAGCTGAGTGAGCTGGTGGAGTATGCGGCGGTGTGCGGGGAGATGCTGGCGCGGGGCCATGCGCGCTCGGGGGATGCTTGCCTGCTGTCGGGGTATATCGGCAGCTCAGGCAGCTTTGAGGAGGGGATTCTGGGCTTTGCGGCGAGCTATGCCGACCAGACGGAGAAGGATTGGAAGGAGTTGGTGCGGTCCAGGAAGAAGTAGCGTTTGCTGTGCGGGCGCGGACGGGAGATCTATTTGCAGCCGTAGTAGGTGGCGAGGATCTTTTCAGTGAGGGCGTAGGGGGCGAGGCGCTTGAGCCAGACGGCGGCGCGTTGCAAGGCGGGGCCGGCGGTGTAGCGGAGGCGGGGGTTGGGTGTATGGATGACCCTAAGTACGAGGCGTGCGATGCGTGTGGGATCGGGGCCGCCCTGTTCGTCGGCGGCCATGCGGCTGACGGCGCGGTCTAAATACTGGCGGAAGGCGGGGTTGGTGGCGGAGGCGGCGGTAAAGGTGCGGTTTTGGGTGAAGGCGGTGCGGTGGTCGCCGGGCTCGATGAGGACGACGCGGATGCCGAAGGGGCGGAGCTCGAGGCGGAGGGACTCGGTGAGGCCTTCGAGGGCGAACTTGGACGCGCTGTAGAGGCCCTGGTAGGGGATGGCGATGAGACCGCCGATCGAGCCGATGTTAAGGATGTAGCCGCTCTGCTGCGCGCGCATGGTGGGCAGAACGGCGCGGCAGAGTCTCAAGGTACCGAAGAAGTTGACGTCAAATTGCGCTTGAGCTTCGGCGATGGAGGTGTCCTCGATGGCGCCGGCGATGCCGTAGCCGGCGTTGTTGATGAGGATGTCGATGCGGCGTTCGCGATCGAGGATTACATGGACGGCGCTTGCGACGGAGGTGTCGTCGGTGACGTCGGTGGGGAGGAAGGTGACGTTGGGAGGGAGGTCGGATGGGGGGGCGTGGCGGGAAAGGCCGTAGACGCGCAAGCCGTGCTGGGCCAGGTGGAGCGCGCAGGCAAGGCCGATGCCGGAGGAGGCCCCGGTGACGAGGGCGATGCGTTGGTGTGCGGCGGTCATGTATCTGTGCGTCATCCCATGCGGTTGTCCGTGAGAGTGAGGGGCGATTGGGGTGGTGCCGTGGCTCCGGGGCTGAGGCCCATTTTGGCTACCCGAAGATGCTGGCTGGCTCAGGGCTTTTTTCGCTCGTCTTCCTGCTTGACGTCGCCTTTGGAGGTGTCGGGGGTTTCGCGGTTGTGACGCCAGCTGAAGCGGCGGCCGACAATGGCCTTGACGATGAGATGGTCGGTCGATCCGGTGGCGCCGACGCCGACGCCGAAGTTGAACTCCCAGCGCGGGGACACGTTGAGGTCCGTGGCGACGAAGAACTGCTGCTGTTGGTCGCGGAGGGTGTCGAAGCCAGCGAGGTCTCCGTAGGCGGCGTAGTACTCAAAGCCCGCGTTGATTTTTTTGGTGAAGTCGTAGCCCGCTTTAAGGTTGGGGGAGAAGGTGACGCCTTGGTGCACGCTGGGGCCGTGCCAGGAGCGGTCGAGTGCCGGGTTGAACGCGAGGTACCAGCGGCCGGCCTGCTTGTCGATGATGGGCCGGATCTCCCAGGTCCAGGTGTCGGGCGAGAAGCGGGCGCGTTGGTACCCGATCTCATTGGAGATGCTGAGGCCGACGGGGAGGTGCCAGCTGTCGGGGGCGCGGACACGCGGGCGGATGTGATCGCCGACCCATTGGTAGCCCTGGCCGGGGGCGGCGCTCGTGAAGATATAGAAGCCGACCTCGGACCAACGGGTGATGCCCTGGGTGATCTCGACGGTCTCGTGCTCGGCGTGGTTGGTAGGGAAGGTGCCATCGAAGGCGTAGCGGGAACCGGGGAGCGCGTGTGATCCGCTGACGGTGAAGTTGCTGTGGAGTTCAAGCATAGTGGTCTTTGGCGCGACGGTATCTGCGCCGTAGACCTGGATCTCGTAGTTATCCTGGGCGCGTGCGCGAGCGGCGGCGCAGAGGAGCACGAGGAAGAAGAGCGCTCGGAGGGGCATCACTGGGCTCCGCCGATGCGGCCGAGGCCGATGCCGATGATGTAGGTGACGACGCCCTCGAGAGCCCCGATCCAGGTCATCTCAAAGCCGCTGCTCCACCAGGAGCGGATGGTGACGAGGGATTTTGCGGCGCCGACGGCGAAGTGTGCGATGAGGGAGACGACCGCGGCGACGATGACGGCGGGGATGCCGGCCATGAAGAAGAAGGGGATGATGGGGATAAAGGCGCCGACGGCGGTGGAAAGAGCTCCTGAGAGGGCGGAGACCCAGGGTTTGCTTAGCCCTTCCTCGGTGGTGTGGAGGCGTTCGCGGGCGAGCGCGCGTATGAATTGGTCTTTGTTGGAGGCGAGGTGCTCGACGAAGCGTTCGGCGTCGGCTTCGGGGAGGCCGCGGATCTGATAGCTGAGGGAGAGGACCTCGCGGGCTTCGGGCTCGTTGTATTCGACGGCTTCGCGCTCGCGGGCGAACTCGGCCTCAAAGATTTCGCGCTCGCTTTTGGCGGCGAGGTAGGCGCCAGAACCCATGGAGAGAGCGCTCGCGACCATGCCGGCGAGACCGGCGATAAGGACGAAGTGGCTGTTGCCGAGCGTGGCGCCGGAGACGCCGGAGACGATGCCAAAGATGGAGCCGAGGCCATCGTTGACGCCGTAGATGGCGTCGCCGACCCAGCCGGCGGCCTCGGCGTGACCCTTGCGGCGGGCGGCGAGGAGATCGGTGAGCGCCTCCTGGGCCTGCTCGGGCGTGGGCGGGGGCAGAGTGCCGCGGGAGCGGATCAGGGTGCTGAGGGTGCGGTAGTGCTCGCGCTCGTCGGCGATGACTTCGTTGAGGACAGCGATGCTGGGCTGATCGCCGAGCTCATTGAGCTGCCTGCCGTATCGGCTGATGTCGCGACCCTCCTCGATCTCGAGACGGCGGAGCGCGAGGTCAGGGCCGCCGACGCGGCTGGCGAGGGAGCCGGCGTGGCCATCGGGCTCGCCGGTGTAGGTGGGCTCCGGGCCGCCGAGGGAGCGGATGCGTCCGGCCCAAAGGTCGGCGTGGTGCTTTTCGGCGGCGGCGAGACCGCGGAGGGCGTTGCGCCGATGTGGCTCAGGCTCCTGTTCGGCGAGCGCCTGGTAGGTGAGGTGACCTTCCATCTCCGCCTCCCAGTTTGCCTGGAGGGCATTCAGGAGCTTCGAATTGCGGGAAGTATCGATCATGGCTTGTTTGGAAGAGATGCAGGTTGCCGCAGGTTGGGGGAGATGAACTGGAGTGCTTAGAGAGTTTACGGGAAACGTATCATGAAGGGATGGCGCAGCGGGTGAAGGGTGGGTGGCGGAGCGGGCGGAGGTTGCGGGCGTGGGGAACTGCTGGATCATCCCGGCAGAAAGTGGAGGAGGTGCGGGAAACGCTCCGGCATCCCGGTCGAGAGACTCTGGTGAAGCTGCTTGCTGGCGGAAGTGAAGAGTTGTGCTTAGGGGTGGAAGTCTTTTGCCACGTTGCTGGCGATATTTCCCGATATAGGAAGCCTGTTGAGGGTCGTCGACCTCCTGCCTTTCACAGGGTGTGTGTCTTTGGCCGTATCTGCAGGTTTTTGCAGATTTCGAGAGCGTGGTGGAGTGATGGCATCGAGCTTGCAATACACATAGGCAAGCGCCCATGCAGTGGTTGAGCGAGTCGCTGGTTGAAGTTGGCGACGTAGAGATTGGGAGTGATGTGACGGTGTACGCGGGATGTCTCCTGCGTGCGTTGAAGGAAATCAGGTGGCTGTGGAGAGAGCTCCGGCATACGAACCGGAATACTCCCCGCGGTGTTCACCCTAGCAGCCCGCCTCGGCGGCGGGCATGAGGAGATGTACCTTGAAGAAGCTAATTGCAACCCTTGCTGTATTTTCTGGCCTTGTCTGCTCTGCGGTCCCGACCTTTGCCGATACCCTTCACCTGGTTTCCGATAGTGGACAGAGTGTTGGTGGCGAGGATGTTTACCCCTACAACTTCAACGTCAATGGGTCGTCGTCGCTGACCTCGTTGATGTGCATGGACTTCAACCGTCATATCACCTTTGGCGAGACCTGGAACGTGAGCATCGTGTCGGTTGCCCTGGACAACTCGCAGGCTTCCATCGACCAGCGTGCCAATGCGTGGATCTACTCGCAGCTGGGGAGCTCCTCTGCAGCGGACGTGCAGTACGCGGTGTGGGACATCCTTGATCCGGCGGACGTCAACGGTCATACGGGGTATGTTGACAGCGCAAATGCGCAGTATCTGGAAAAGACCGGTCTGGCCATGGCGCAGAACGCGGCTTTGATCAACTCGGGCTTCTTCTCGGGCTTCTCGCTGTACGTGGCGGACCCGAACAACCAGACGGGATGGACGAGCGGCGAGCCGCAGGACTTTGTTGGCGTGGCGCAAACGCCTGAGCCGTCCAGCCTGATTCTAATGGGGTCTGGTCTGTTGGGTGCGGCGGGTACGCTTCGGCGCCGTCTCCGCAGCGCGTAGCTGCAATGCTTCAGGCAGCAGAAGAGAACGGATCGCCGTACTTAGAGAGAGGTCTGGCGGATCTGGGAAGGACATCAGGAAGCGAGCGGGGAGATCTTAGATCTCTCCGCTTGTCCGTTTTGAGATTCAGGGAAACATGGGGGAGAGGTTTATTTTCGGGGTGCGATGAAGCAGAGGCATCGCCGGTTGGCAGTCAGGTCAGGGATGGACGTAGGTTCCATGTCCAAGCTTGAAGAGCGATTTCTATGCGCTGTGTCTTCAGGGCGAGAATTTTAATTTGGCATGGAAGGATTCGGTCGGCACTACATGGCTGGGGGATGGTGAGGATCGATGGCTTCTTCGATCTCCTTTTCGACTTTGCGGGAAAGGTGGACGTCGATCTCACCGCCGTGCGTCCGTGTGTTTACGGTATCTCGGAGCTCTTTGGAAGGTTTGAAGAAGGGAACTCGCTTTGCGGGTACATCGACCTTGTCGCCGGTTTTGGGGTTGCGACCGACGCGGGCGTTGCGTTGTCGCGTACGAAAGCTGCCGAAGCCGCGAATCTCGATCTTATCTCCGGATTTGAGCGCACCGATGACCGCCTCAAAGAGGGTGTCGACGATGATCTCGCCATCGCGGCGCGTCAAGTCACCGAGCGCAGTGACTTTGTCCACGAGATCGGCTTTGGTCATCGTTGGATTCCTTTCTCGTGCGGAGGTTTGCGAGGCCATTGCGGTTCCCCTTGGGCTAACAGGTTGATTCAGAGGGTGAGATGGTCCGCAAAGGAAGATCGGCTGCCTGAGGGCAAAAAGTCTTGTGTGATGTGTGAGATGCGGGTTGGATGGAGCTGAGGCAAGGCTTGGAAAGCGTGTTCTGGGGGAGTTAGGCAGGAGCAAATACAGGGATTTTTCCGCTGCGCTCAGGATGACATTGCCATGAAAAGATCTGGCTGCACAAAGCCGAGAGTTCGAGGAAGGCGCGTCATTTCCACATGAAATAGAAGCCGGGAGCGCGGTTAAGCAGCTGGCTGGGGTTGGGGAAGAGGTCCTGGCCGTCGGAGGTGAGGAGGGAGAGCAGACCTTTCTTGGGGCTGGCGGGGCGAACGACGGTGGGTTCGCCGGAGATGCCGACCGAGCGTGCGGTGTCGATGAGAGCAACGCGGAAGCCGCCGACCTTGTCGATGAGGCCGAGCGGGAGAGATTGCTGGCCGGTCCAGACCTGGCCGGTGGCGAGCGGGCGGATCCGGTCGTCGGAAGTGTGCCGGCCGGTGGCGACGTCGTGGACAAACTGACCATACATGTTGTCGACGAGGGACTGGAAGTAGGCCTGTTCCTTGGGGGTGACGTCGCGGCTGGGGTCGCCTGCGTCCTTGAGTTCGCCGGCATGGATGACGACGCTTTTGAGCTTGGCCCAGTGAAGGAGGTCGCCGTAGTTGGTCCACTCCATAATGACGCCGATGGAGCCGACGACCGAGGCATCGTTGGCGTAGATGCGGTCGCAGGCGCTGGCGATGTAGTAGGCGCCGGAGGCGCCGACGCTCTCGACGGAGGCGATAATCTTTTTGTGGTTCTCCTGCCGGACCCGGAGGACCTCGTGGTAGATCTCCTGGGAGGCTGCGGCGCCGCCGCCGGGGGAGTTGATGTGGAGGATGATGGCTTTGACGGAGGAGTCTTCGCCGAATTTCCGGAGTTCCGTGTCGACCTTATCGGCATCGAGGATGACGCCTTCGATGTCGATGACAGCGATGCTGTTCATGGCGAAGGCGGGGGAGCCATCCTGCGAGGCGGAGCGCATGGCCAGCCAGAAGAAGAGGGAGAGGACGAGAGCGATGGCGAGAAAGGTGCCGCCTATGGTTGCGATGTAGAACCACGGGGAGCGGCGTTTGGGAGCGGCGGCGGGATTCGCGGCGTAGGGGTAGCGGAAGGAAGGCTGCGGAGGGAAGGGGGCATTCTGCGGGGCCGGCGGCGGTTGCGGGGTAGACGGCGGCGGCGGTGGGGGTGCGAACTCATCCGACATGGCAGGAGTTTAGCAGGGAGACTGGTGTCTGGGCTGTGGCGCAAGCGGGTGATCCGGAGGAGTTGGAGCGTGTCCTCGGAGGTTTGCGACGGGTGCATCTGGAGGCGGGAGGGCGGGTGTCGCGGGCGTGTCCAGACTGAAAGTGTCTTTGTGGCGAGGCTGCAGCGCCTGCTGCTGGCGGGAGGAATCGGGTAGTGGGTCATTTTGAATCGTTCGCGTCGATTGGAAGCTGATCAACAGAGATCGACAGCATGTGTGCGACTTCTGCGGGGCTGAGTCCTTTAGCGAGAAGGGTACGAGCCCTTGCGAGCTGTGTAGCTCGATGGGATTCGCTAGGCGCGAATGTTTCAGAGATGAAGTCACTCTGCGCTCCCATGCCTCTACGGTCTGGATAGCCCTCGTCGCTTCGCCATGCTATTGCGCCTCCAGCAGCCCTACAATCAAACTGACCCACTACCAGGAATCGAAGCCGCTACTCCAACGTCCAATGATTGCAGTATGATAAACCGCGGCGTGTGAGCGCCTCCCCACCATAGATGTAGCAAGACGGAACGAGGCTTGACGACTGACATGGCACACCCACAGCTCAGTATTGTGATTCCCGCGTATAACGAGAGCGCTCGCATCGAGGCGACGCTGGAGCGCGTGATGACGTGTGTCGCGGAACGCGGATGGGATGCCGAGGTGCTGGTCGTTGATGATGGATCGAGCGACGGGACGGCGACGATTGTGGAGCGGTGGATAGAGGTGTATCCGCGGCTGCATCTGGTGCAGAATCTAGGGAATCGCGGCAAGGGTTATTCGGTACGGAACGGGCTGCTGCAGGCTGCGGGCGACGTGGTGATGTTTACGGACGCGGATCTGTCAGCGCCGATGGAAGAGGCGGAGTTGCTAATGGCGGCGATCGCGGACGGTGCGGATGTGGCGATCGGGTCGCGGTGGATGGACCGGACGCGGCAGACGATTCATCAGCCGCTCTACCGGCAGTTTTTCGGGCGGTGTTTCAACTGGATTACGCGGACGGTGATGGGCCTTCCTTTCAAGGACACGCAGTGCGGCTTCAAGGCTTTTAAGCGGGAGGCTGCGCAGGTGATCTTTCGGCTGCAGACGATTGAGCGCTGGGGGTTTGACCCGGAAATCCTGTTTATTGCGCGCAAGCTGAAGTACGCCATCCGCGAGGTGCCGGTGACCTGGGGGCACGATGAGCGGAGCCGGATGAGCTATCTGAAGGACGGCATGAAGATGCTGGAAGAGATAGCGGTCATTCGGGGGAACTCGGTTGCGGGGCGGTATGACGAGGCGATCGCGGCCATAAAGGACACGAGCAAGATGGTGACGCCGCAGGTGGAGCATGGGGTGAAGCCGGCGGTTGGGGTCCAGCAGTAGGAGCTGGCTGCTCTTGTTTGCGCTTCGGAGAAAGATCGGAGACGGTCCCTGTGCCATGTCTGGTTCGAGCAGTCGGACAAGGTGTTTGCGGAGCTTCGGCAGCTAAGCGGGCTGATGCTGGAGGCGCGAATGCGACTGCCGATCCTTGTGCCGACGATCAAGTCGCCTAACCGGTTTACGAATATCGAGACGCCGGGCGATGATCTGCGCAACGCAGTTTGGGCCTATACCGCTCGAAGGCGGTCTCGCGTTCGCGGATCTCGCGCCGCCGACGGGAGGCAAAGCGTACAGGGCGGAACGATCTGGACCGCGAGTTGGCGGAAGCGTGAACACAGGGGCGAGCTACTACACGGATACGAACACCAGCGACGACCCCGAAGAAGTACCGGAAGACTCATGTGAAGTTGCTCACGAGCTTCTTAAGCCGGTATCTAAGCCCCGCCCCGGTCCACAATTACGCCAAGCCATCCCGGTACAATCACCTAGGACGAAGTGACCCAGCCCCGCACCCAGATCGCCGCGATCCTGCTCGCCACCGCGGCTGCACTCCCCGCCCAGACCCCCACGGCAGCGGCGCCTTCGCCCAAGAGATCCGCGCCCACCCCCAAGGCCGCCGCAGAACCAGGCGCCACGCTTAAGCCCCCACCCAAGCCCGCAGTCCCGTACATCAACCACAACCTCATCTTCCTCGACCCAGCCCACGGCGGCCCTGATACCGGCGCGCACCTCAGCGGGCACCTCCTAGAAAAAGACATAACCCTCGCCCTCGCCGACCGCATCCGGACCCTGCTCGCCGGCAACAACCTCTCCGTCCTGCTCGCGCGCGAGGCTGATGCCCCCGTCGTTGAACCTGCAGAAGGCGACCAGCCCGCCCCCGCCGTCATCCCCACACCAACACCCGACCAACGCGCCGGGGCCGCCAACCACGCCCACCCCGTCGCCTGCATCCTGCTCCACGCCACCGCCTCCGGCAACGGCGTCCACATTGTCACCTCGGCGCTCCCGCCCCCCGACATCGCCGCCGACCTCCTCGCCACGCTCCCCAACCACGCCATACCTTGGGAGTCCGCCCAGACCGACAGCATCCCGCAAAGCCTCCGCCTCGCGAACGAGATCGGCACCGCCATCGCCCGCGCCAACCTCCCCGTCCACCTTTCCCGCGCCTCCGTCAAACCCATCGACTCGCTCACCTGCCCCGCCGTCGCCATCGAGATCGCGCCCCTCCTCTCCGGCCCCACCCTCCTCTCCGACCCCACCTACCAGCAGCGCGTCGCGGAGGCCATCGCCACTGCGCTCCTCTTCTGGCGCGGCCACGCCGACCCTCCTTCCGCTCCGCCGCCCGCCGATCCCGCCGCCGGAGCCAGACCATGATCCGTCGCCACCAGCGCGTCCTCTTCTGGTCGCTCAACGCCGGCATCCTCCTGGTCTCGCTCTTCCTCATCCGCGGCTGCGTCGACGCCCACAACCGCCTCGCCACCCCCGCCGACGAGACCCCCATCGCCGCCCCTACCTCCGCCTCCGACGTCCCCGTCACGCTTTACCTCGCCAGCGACTCCGACGCCTCCATCAACGTCCAGACCCGCGACATCCCCCTTCCCGAGGAGCCCACCACCCGCGCCCGCGTCCTCCTCACCCGCCTCCTCGCCGAGTACGCCCTCCCCGGCTCCAACCACACCCTCCCTTCCGGCCCCTCCATCGACGACGTCTTCCTCCTCCCGTTGCCCATCACCGGCGCCAACGCCGACGGCACCCACCCCGACACCAGCTCCCTCCAGACCATCACCACCGGCCAGCTCGCCATCGTCAACCTCCACGGCACCTTCGCCGACACCCACCCTTCCGGCATCGAAACCGAGAACCTCACCATCATGTCCATCATCGGCACCCTCCACGCCGCTCTCCCCGAGCTCACGGAAGTCCGCTTCCTCGTCGACGGCCAACCCCGCGAAACCCTCGCCGGACACGCCGACCTCCTCCGCACCTACCCCGCCACCGACACCGCCACCACCGCCATGAGCCCCACGACGAACCAACCCTGAGCCCCACGACGAACCAACCCTGAGCCCCACGACGAACCAACCCTGAGCACCATCGTGAACCGCCCCAAGCCCAATTGTCGCTTGTTTCCGCCGTCATCCTGAGCGTAGCGAAGGACCCCTGTATTGACTCGCTCCTGCTCCCTCTTTCTTCCTCGCCGCCCTTCCGTTCTGCCAGACTGAAGGAACTTTCATCGATCTACCATTCGCTCTTGCCTCCCTGTTGTCGTCCTGATCGCAACTCGAACGACTACCCTGATCGACAACCCTAGGAACCTGCACCGTGACCACCCAACCCACCATCGGCGTCTTCGACTCAGGCTTCGGCGGCCTCACCGTCCTTCGCGCCCTTCTCCCAATCATCCCGTCCGCCCGCTACTTCTACCTCGGCGACACGGCCCGCCTCCCCTACGGCTCCAAATCCCACGAAACCATCGCCCGCTACGCCGTCTCGAGCGCCCGCTTCCTCCTCGACCAGGGCGCCGGCCTCCTCGTCATCGCCTGCAACACCGCCACCGCCCTCGCCCTCGAAGACATCCGAGCGGCCGCCCCCCCCACCATCCCCGTCATCGGCGTCATAGAACCCGGCGCCCAAGCCGCCGCATCCGCCTGCAACGTCAGGCTCGTTCCCACCGAAGCTCAAATCAACAACGCCGTCATTCTGAGCGAAGCGAAGATCCCCAGTATTTCGCCCCTACCGCCCCCAACCTTCGCTCCGCAGGTCCTCGTCCTCGCCACCGCCGCCACCGTCCAATCCCACGCCTACACCCACGCCCTCGCCCACCTCGGCATCACCGCCACCGAGAAGGCCTGCCCCCTTCTCGTCCCCCTTGTTGAAGAAGGCTGGATCGACCACCCCGTCACCCGCGAGGTCGCCCGCATCTACCTCTCCGAAGCCCTCGCCGAACACCCCCACCTCACCACCCTGCTCCTCGGCTGCACCCACTACCCCCTCCTCCGCACGATCCTCGCCGAAACCCTCGCCACCCTCAACCGCCCGCTCACCATCATCGACTCGGCCGAAGCTACCGCCCAAACCGTAGCCCGATATCTCGACACCCCATACCTCGCACCCTCCGCCACCTCCGCAGACTGCACCTTCTACGCCACCGATTCCATTGAAAAATTCGCCCGCCTGGGCTCCCAATTCCTCGGCCAACCCCTCCCCAAAGTCCACCTGACAGACCTGGACGGCTAAACTCGATCGCAACGCTGTATCCGCGCCAACAATGTATGCGCTTGTCATCCTGAGCGCAGCGAAGGACCCGCTTCTCTACCCAGGTCCTCCACAAACCGGAGACTTCCACCCATGCCCTTCCTCCTCAAATCCGAACCCGAAAAGTACTCCTTCGATGACCTCGTCCGCGACGGCGAAACCACCTGGGACGGCATCTCCAATCCCCAGGCCCTCAAAAGCCTCCGCGAAATGCACAAAGGCGAAAAGCTCGTCATCTACCACTCCAATACCGGCAAAGCCGCCGTCGGCACCGCCACCGTTCTCGCTGTCGACGCCTCCGACCCCAAGAACCCACAGGTCCGCATCCAGGCCGGCAAACCCCTCAAGCACCCTAAAACGCTAGTCGAGATGCGCCAGGCCCCCGTCTTCCAGAACTCCATCCTCTTCCGCCAGTTCCGCCTCTCCGTAGTCCCCCTCACCCCCGAACAATACGATTGGCTCCTCGCCTAGCTCCCACACCCAGGCCACACTCAGCGCCACAAGCGGGTGCCCCATTCATCGCAGCCCTGTCGCCATGAGTGAGGCATCGTGCGAAGCGCGACCGCCCCCGCCCAAAGCCTCGGCATCTCACCCAATCATGACCCCCAACACTTTCCTCCTCGGCGCAAACTCCGGAGATGCCCTACCCGTCCACCGCCTCGGCTTCGGAACCATGCGCCTCGTCGGCGAGGGCGCCTGGGGCGAACCCCCAAACGGCCGCGAAGCCGCCCTCAACGTCCTCCGCAAAGCCGTCGACCTCGGCGTTAATCTCTTCGACACCGCCGACGCCTACGGCCCGCACATCGCCGAAGAGCTCATCGCGCAGGCCCTCCACCCCTACCCCGCAGGCCTCGTCATCGCCACCAAGGGGGGCCTCACCCGCACCGGCCCCGCCAAGTCCAAACCGTTGGGTCGGCCGGATTATCTGACGCAGAGTGTAGAACTCTCCCTTCGCCGCCTCCAGCTCGATCGCATCGACCTCTACCAGCTCCATCGCATCGACCCCACCATCCCCGTCGAAGAAACCCTCGGCGCCCTCAAAGATCTCCAGCAGCAGGGCAAGATCCGCCACATCGGCCTGTCGGAGGTCACCCCCGAAGAGATCGAGCGCGCCCAGAAAGTCGTCCCCATCGTCAGCGTCCAGAACAAGTTCAACCTCACCGAACGCAAAAGCGAGCCCACCCTCAACTTCTGCGCCGAGCACAACATCGCCTTCCTCCCCTGGTACCCTCTCAACGCCGGCAAGGATAAAGCCCGCCTCGACGCGGACGGCAACGCCATCGGCGACTTCGCCCGCGAAAACCTCATCACCCTCAACCAGCTCTCGCTCGCCTGGCTGCTCCACCGCTCGCCCGTCATCCTCCCCATCCCCGGCACCAGCTCCGTCGAGCACCTTGAAGCTAATGTCCGCGCCGGCGAGATCGAACTCTCCGAAGACCTTTGGGACCGCTTCGATCTCATCCTCGACACCCAGTCCATGTAGCCCCGGCAAAGCCCCGGAGAACGACACATCATCTGTCATCCCGACCGAAGCGCAGCGCAGTGGAGGGACCTGCTTCACTACCAGGCGCCAACTGCTATCCTTACCCTCTCGACCAAGTCACCTCAGGAGCATCGTCCAGAAATGATCGATATGAAGGGCAAAGTCGCCGTCGTCTTCGGCCTCGCAAACAAGCGCTCCATCGCCTACGCGATCGCGCAAAAGCTCGCCGAAGCTGGCGCCACCCTCGTCCTCAGCTACCAGACCGAGCGGCTCCAGCGCGAGTCCGAGCAGCTCCTCGAAGACCTCGGCCAAAGTAGCGCCAAGGGCGGCACCGGCCGCGCCTTCCAGTGCGACGTCTCGCACGACGCGGAGATCGACACCCTCTTCGCCCAGATCAAGCAATACTTCGGGAAGATCGATACCCTCGTCCACTCCATCGGCTTCGCCCCCAATATCAAAAACGACGTCCTCCACACCGCCCGCGAAGACTTCCGCATCGCCCACGACGTCAGCGTCTACTCGCTCATCGCCCTCGCCCGCGCTGCAGAACCTCTCATGTCCGGAGGCGGCTCCATCCTCACCCTCACCTACTACGGCTCCGAGAAAGTCTTCCCCAACTACAACATCATGGGCGTTGCCAAGGCCGCCCTCGAAGCCACCGTCCGCTACCTCGCCGCCGACCTTGGTCCAAAGAACATCCGCGTCAACGCCGTCTCCGCCGGTCCCATCAAAACCCTGGCCGCCCGCGGCATCTCCGACTTCACCCAAATCCTCACCGCCGTCGAGCAGCGCGCTCCACTCCATCGCAACGTCGAACAAAACGAGGTCGGCAACACCGCCCTCTTCCTCGCCTCTCCCCTCGCCAGCGGCATCACCGGCGAAATCACCTTCGTCGACTGCGGCTACAACATCACTGGCCTCTAGGCGGATACCCGATCTACCTCGCAACACCTACCCAAGCCCGATCAAAGGAGACACCCATGACCACCGCCCAACTCCTCCTCCAGGATTTCGACATCGAGACCTCCAACACCCGCCGCACCCTCGACCGCGTCCCCGAAGGCAAAAACGACTTCAAGTGCCACGACAAATCCATGCCCCTCGGCAAGCTGGCCATGCACTGCGCCACCATGCCCCTCTTCGGCTCCTACATTATGGAAGACGACAGCATGGACCTTGCCGCACCCAAGCACCCGCACATCCCCCTCGTCTTCGAGTCCCGTGAGGCCTGCCTCCAGCAATTCGACGAAGCCGCCGCCAAGTGCCGCGCCGCCCTTGCCTCCGCAACCGACGAAGCCCTCGCCCAACCCTGGCGCTTTACCTTTGGCGACCAACTCATCTCCGACGCCCCGCGCTCCCTCGCCTTCCGCCAGATGTGCTTCAACCACCTCATCCACCACACCGCCCAGCTCGGCGTCTACCTCCGTCTCAATGACATCCCCGTCCCCGCCCTCTACGGCCCCTCCGCCGACGAACAGTGGTCGCCCGGTAAATAGCAGCTCCACCCTGTCGCGTTCGCAACCTCTTCCTCATCGCCCACCCGGTCACGCGCCTCCACAAGGACCGAAGTCTGCCGCTGTCAATCGCGCACACTTCCTAACCCGCCAGCACACAACAGCTTCCGCGTGGCGCAACCACACGCGCCGGTCCGCTACACTTAAATTCATATCCGAAGCTCAGTCGTCCTCGTTTCCGCTAGTCAGCGTAAGTCGTTTAGAAACAAGACTCTGTCTCTAACCCTCCTAAATGGAATGCTTTAGCCAGTACCACTTTTGTACCGGTAATAATATAGTTGCGTAACCCACGCCAATTCGATATAGTTGGTGCATGGACAGCCCAAAGACACTACTCGAAGCGATTCAACAGTTTAGCGACGAACAGGTATGTATAAACGCCGTTGCTGAGATGCGCTGGCCCGATGGTGTGCAGTGTCCTGAGTGCTGGGCTAAAGAGCCGTACTACATCAAGACGCAGAAGCGTTGGAAGTGCCGCAACTGCCGCATTCAGTTCTCCGTCAAGCGTGGGTCTATTTTTGAGGACAGCCCGATCTCTCTGACCAAGTGGCTCCCGGCTTTGTGGCTTATCGTTAGCTGCAAAAACGGGATCAGCAGCCATGAAGTGTCCCGCGATCTGGGCGTGACGCAGAAGACTGCATGGTTTATGCTCCAACGCCTACGGCTCGCCCTGAAGGCTAAAGAGCTTGGCATCAAGTTCGGAAGCAACGATGGCGGCGAAGTCGAGGTTGACGAAAGTTTCGTTGGTGGCAAGCTGAAGAACATGCACCGCAGCCGTGCAAACAAGCTGAACGAAGTGAAGCAGGGAACGGGTGCTGAGACGCGAGTAAAACACGAGAACAAGGCTGCCGTGCTCGGCATCCTTGACCGTGAATCCCGACAGGTGCGGGCGAAGGTGGTGCCGAACGTCAAGCGCGAGACGCTACAGCAGGAGATTCTCAAGAATGTGAAGTACGGATCGCGCGTCTACACCGATCAAGCCGTAGCCTATGACACGCTCCGTCGCCGCTACATCCACGAGACGGTGAACCACGCTGAAACCTACGTACAGGGCCAAATCCACACGAACGGCCTTGAGAACTTCTGGTCACTGATGAAGCGCAATCTCGCCGGGACGTACGTTGCCGTCGAGCCGTATCATTTGGACCGCTACTTGGATGAACAGATGTTCCGGTTCAACAACCGCGCTACGAAAGACAACCCGCTGAATGATTCCGACCGCTTTCTGCTTGCGCTCTCGCAGGTCGCTGGCAAGCGGCTGACCTACGCCGAACTTACGGGGAAGACAGGAGAAAGAGCGGTCTGATCCGTTTCGAGAGAAGCGAGGCCCAAAACCGCGCAAGCGACTGCATTTGTTGCTTCGTACATCAAAAGTGTGAAGGCGACCCTTATAAAAGATTGTGAACTCTTTGGCGCGTTGAGTATAGTGGCTGCGTCATACTGTTATGGTGTCGGCATTGTGCTGACACTTGGCGCATGTATCGCCGATCCGACAATGGAGTAATCTTCCGTCGAGAAGGGATGGGGTGTCATGGGAACGATGGTAGGACCGATGAGTTGGTCTGAAGTATCTTTTGGGCAGGTAGAAGAAGACGTTACCTACGTCAGCATTCGTGTAAAGCGTTCAAATCAACGTGCAGCAGTGCTCCGTTTTGCCATCAAGGCTACCTTTTTGTCTTGGGACTTTTCTAAGACACTGACACGGCAGCAGACGCTTATAGACACTCTGAACGGTCCAGCCGTTCAGCAATTTGCTCGTACACAGCTGACAAACTTGGCTGAGAAAGTCGAACATTTTGGTAACGGTGAACGATCTATTGCTCAATAGCAATTCGCCGCAGTTCCCGTTTTGGGCCAAGTACTTCGACCAGTTACGCGAACAGCGGGACACTCTGGAAAGCATTGCGGAGTCGTATCGCTGTGCAGCAGATCATGAAAGCGATACCCTCCTCGGGTTAGTTCTTGAGACTGTAGAAGCATAACCTAGTCTCTAAAGGGCACTCCGCTTGGCCAGATGTACATTGAACCTCTCACCCCCCCGATTTAAGCGACTGATCGAGAAAAACAGTTCGGCGCATCCGGGCTTGCTAAAAGCTTTGGATGCGCTGTTTAGTCCTAAAAGATAGAAAGCTGTCTAACTGGGTGAATCACCCAATGCCCGGATTCCCACAGTATCAAGGGCGCGTTTGGAAGTGGGACTTCAAACCGGATGATGCCGCCAAGTCAGCTACAAGGAAAGGGTGGCGCATCTTTGCATTTGCACCCGGCCAGAACCCTCCGGGGAGCACCCCAATCCCAGCAACCGCTTTCTTCTGCTATGACAAGTCTGAGGAGCCAAGCGGAAATCCAGCAAAATGGCTAGCAGCTGAGTTAAAGAAGTTCCTGGGCGAAGAAAACATTGGAAAGCAATTCATCGAAGAAGAAGCGTTTAGGCGATTTTTGCAGGACGATGGCCAAACCCGGTCAATATGTATGAAGTGCTGCGAAACGCTTTTCGTTAGCTCCGTTATGGCTGAGCTTGAGATGGCCGAGGCTTCACACAGATGTTAGCCGGGTCTTTCGCTTTGGACCACGCTTCTCTCTCACCCACTCCATAGCCTCGGGATTCGCCTGTAGGCGCTTCATGTCGTCTTTGGATACCTGCATCACCCGGCGTAGGGCACCCTCAAATGTGAGCGGTTTCGCTTTTTCTTTCACCACGGCTCACGCCTCCCTGATAATCTACTCAGCATGTCCCCGAAGAGAAGACGCAGAAGCGGAAGCCACGGGACTGTAGCTTGCGCGTGAGGGTACAGGTTGCGCCCTAGCTTTCCAGAGCGAAGACGCTTCCCGGTCCATGTACTTGTTCCAACCGCCGGTCACAGAGCAATCTGTGGCCGGTTCTCAGTGCTGACACGGTGTCAGCACTACCTGTCAACCATACGACAAAAGACTATTGACGTGCATGAGAAACATGAGAAATCGCTGAAATCGGTCTATTACTAGGGCGGGCGGGAAAGAGCGTAACACGCCCGATTCGCACAAACACCTTCACTCAACACTACCCTCGAAAACGAGGGTAGTGGGTAATCCAAGTATATTATTGCCTTTGTACCGAACTGATAATAAGTACTTTAGCGTTTGGTCGGGGGGGGGGGGGAGG
>JAABUX010001457.1_pt1 | contig 35792 bp, 27 predicted proteins | sample 5561851 | NCBI WGS metagenome assembly JAABUX01 (sample SAMN10711883, study PRJNA513361) | rock metagenome | isolation source: Antarctica rocks | place: Antarctica: Victoria Land, Richard Nunatak red sandstone | collected 2016-01-03
CGAGTGGCAACGCGGTACGAAAAGACAAAGCGCAACTTCTTATCGTTTGTTCATCTGGCATCGGTGATGATCCTGATGCGATAGCCCAGACCCCGCAAACTCTCTCAACGCTGTCCACATGGCCTAACCAGCCCAATGAAGGCGGCGATCACCAATTTCACGGACCTGAGCCGCCAAGGCTGAATGGATTACTCCGGGATAATGGAGTCGCAAGTGCCAATCGGTAGTGGTGTGACGGAGGCGGCGTGTAAGGTTCTGGTGAAGCAGCGGCTGTGCGACTCGGTGATGCGTTTAATCCAGCGGAAATTGAGAGGCCTGGCGCCGCGGCGCTGGCCGGCGAAAATGCCCCGGTCGTCGCCGGCCTCGAGCCCGAGAACCCGGCCGGAAGGACGCGCCGGACGTCCCCGACCCTGACGGGCCTGCGAGGCCGGCCCAAGCGGCTCGCGATCCCAGACGACCTCCCGCCGGACGCAGTCCCGCCAGACCCAATCCTCATCCCGGATACGCAAGCGAATCGAGCGGCCCCCTATCGCGATGCGGCGTAAGTAATTCGGCCATACGCTGTTTACGTGAAAAATCCGCTCGCTCCGGCATCCGGACGTCTATCGGCACCGGGTGGACCCGGCGAGGTCGGGTGGGCCCGGCAAAGCTTTGCGATTAAACTTGGTATGTAAAATGCGGCATATGGGGCGTTTCGGGCGATTTTGCGGGTTCCTCACCCCGCCATTCAGGCCGTCAGCCTCCGGAGAGTAACCTTCATGAATCCGCGGCAACGGAAGAAGCAGGCGACACCTCGCGTCGAGTCCCTCGAGGCTCTGACGCTCCTCTCGACCCTCCCCGTGATCGGCGGCATCGGCCAGGTCCATGCCGCCGCGATCACCAGCGGCGGCCCGGCTACCGGCCTGGGCAGCATCGGCGCGGTCAAGGTCACCGACGCCCAGGCGCTCCAGCAGGACAGCTCGGGCGGCTTTCTCGAGCAGTACATCTCCGAGATCGAGTCGCAGTCCGGCCGCCGGGCCAACGTCCGGCAGTTCGCCCAGTCGGTGGTGGCCGACCACCAGATCACCAACTTCGACCTGGCGAACACCGCCACCGCCGTGGGCATCACCCTGCCCGCCGGGATCGCCACGCCGTCGGACGTCAAGATCGCCGAGCAGGTCCTCGCCGCCGTCCGGGGCGGCAACGTGGACGCCGCCTACCTCAAGGCGATGCAGCAGATCAACGCCCAGGACGTCGCCAACGACCAGCAGTTGACCAATCAGACGGCGGACTCCGCCGTGCGCGCCTACGCCAGCGAGACGCAGGGCTACGACCAGAACCACCTGCAAGGGGCCAGGCAGTTGCTCAGGAGCCCCAGGAGCACCTACAGCACCACCTACCCGACCACCACCATCAATACCCCGCCCACCGTCACCACCCCGGCCTCGGCCTCCGACGCCCAGGCGCTCCAGCAGGACCTCTCCGGCGGCGCCCTGGAGCAATTCATCTCCCAGATCGAGGCGCAGCGGGGCAGCCGGGGCGACGTCCAGCAGTACGCCCAGACGGTGGTCGGCGACCACCAGGTCACCAACTTCGACCTGCTCAACACCGCCCAGACCGTCGGCGTGACCTTACCCAGCGGGATCACCCAGGCGTCGGACATCGCGTACGCCAAGCAGGTCCTGGCCGCCGCCCGGGGCCGCAACCTCGACCGGACCTACCTCCGGGTGATGCAGCAGATCAACTCGCAGGACGTCGCCAACGACCAGCAGTTGATCGCCTCGACCACGAACGCCGCGGTCGGGACCTACGCCCAGGAGACGCTGTCCTACAACATGACGCACCTGCAAGGCGCCCAGCGGCTCCTCACCAGCCAGAGCAGCACCTACACCGCCGGCGGTTGATCGCGACCGGCCGGGCCGGGGGGAGATATGCCCCCCGGCCCGTCGCCCCGGCCTCTTTCAGGCCCAGCCGACCTTGCGGCCTTGGTTCTGGACCTTGAGCCAGGCGTGCAGGGGGGCGAAGTAGGCCATCATGGGGCGGGCGGTGAGGGATTCTCCGGTGGCCTCGCGGAGGACGGCGTCCCAGTCGCGGGTGGCGCCGAGGGCGAGGATATCGCGGAGGAACTTGCCGACGGCGGGGTTGCCGAAATAGTTGCAGTCGCGGGGGTCCTGCTTGAGGATCTCGCGGGCGATGTGGTCGTGGAGCTGGAACTTGAGGACGGTGGCGATCGCGTAGTCGTAGTATTGCGCCGGGTCGTCGTTGATGTGGGTCTTGGTGGCGGCGTCGCAGAGCGATTCGGGCCGGGGGCCGGCCGGGGGGGCGATCCCCTGGTGGCGGCCGGCGAGGGCCCACCAGGCGGCGTTGAGGCCGTCGTCGGCGATGGTCCCGGCGTAGAAGTCGCGCTCGAAGTGGGTCATGACGCCGGCGGAGAAGGGCAAGAAGACGATCGAGCTCTTGTCGAGGGCCGATTCCAGGAGCCACATCACCGGGTCGGCCCTGGCGGCCTCGTCGGAGAGCAGGCCGACGCCCTTGAGGTATGGCCTCTGGCTCGCCGCCAGGCCGATCAGCTCGCCGATCGCCTCGTGGTAGGCGCGGTTGGCCCCCTCGCGGAGCAGGACGGGGACCCCGGGCGTGGAATAGCTGATGTAATAATAAATATGCCCCAATTCGTGGTGCGCCGTGGTGAACCAGCGCATGTCGGGCTCGATGCTCATCAGGCTCCGGACGTCGTCGCGGAGGTCGACGTGCCAGGCGCTGGCGTGGCTGTTCTTCTTCCGACCCGTCGCGGGGTCGGCGGGGTAGAGGTCGGACTTCTCGTAGAACGACCTCGGGAGCCGGGGGAAGCCGAGCGAGACGTAGAACTTCTCGGCCTGCTCGGCGACGAACCCGCGCGACTTGCCCCGGAACGGCCCGTCGGCGTCGACCCCCTCGACCAGCCCCGGCCAGTCCTGGCCCCAGCGGTTGGGGAGCCAGTGCGCGGGGATCGGCCCGTCGGGCACGGGGGCGTGGTAGCGCCCGGCCAGGGCGTGCCTGGCCCAGGCGTGGAGGTCCTCGTAGAGCGGTCGGACCTCGTCGAGGATGCCGTCGCAGGTGGCGACCATCCGGTCGACGGTCATCCCGTAGTCGGCCACCTGGAGCGCGAAGAACGAGTCGAAGCCGACGGATCGCGCGACCTTGTTGCGGAGGTCGCGGAGCCTGAGCAGGCCGTCGCGGAGCGGGCCGCCGATCGACTTCGACGCCTCCCAGACCGCCCGACGCTCGTCGAGGTCGCGCGACTCGATCAGGGACTTGTCGAGGGCGTTGGCCGAGGGGTGCTCGGCCGGCCTGCCGGGCCGTTCGAGCGTGTAGGCGAAGCCGTCCTGCGTGGCCGATTGCCCGGCCTCGGCCTCCGTCCGCGCCTTGACGACCTCGGGGATCGTCCCGGGCGCCTCGGCCGCGCGGAGCCGGACCTTCTCCAACTGGCGGACGGTCAGGTCGTCGAGGTCCTGCTTCCGGTCGAGCCATTGCTTGACCTGCCGGACCACCGGAGGCGCCCCGACGAACTCGTTGAGCGCCTGCGCCTTGGCGATCTGGGCCGCCGTGTGCGCCTCCGAGACGTCCGTCGACGCCGCCCAGGCGGCCTCGCTCGCGGCCGTCGTCAGCGGCAGGAACCCCCGGACATACCCCGCCAGGAACTCCCCCGCCTCCGCCGCGACGGCCCGGCTCGCGACCGCCCCGCGCAGGCTTGCCCCGAGGGCGAACGGCCCGGCCGCCGAGGCCGCCAGGGCCCGGCGGAGGAACGAGCGGCGGGCATGGGTCGGGATCAAGCTCGGCTCGGGCATCGGGGGGTCTCCTGGTGGTGGCTCGCGGAGGTTGCGTCGCGGCCCTCCGTCCTCGAACCCCAGGATGACCGCCCCGGCCCGGCCGTCAAGGGTGGAATACTCTGACAGTCGCCGTTTGTCCAGTCGTTTGGTTCACCGCCGGCTTGTCGAACCGCGTCGCCGCCGCGGGGCACTCCCTCGGCCGGCCCATGCGCCGCCCCACGACCGACCCTCGCTCGTCCGCCTCGGCGTCGGATCGCACCCGCTTGGTGGAGCGGAGGTAGACGGCCCACCGGGAGCTGAACCGCTCGGGCAGGTCGCTCCAGGGGCCGTCGGTCCTCTCAGACCCTGGCGCGGGAAGTCCGCGTGCTCGATTCGCCCCATCCGGGCCTCGGGCCCGGGATGTTCCCGACGCCCCGACGCGGCGGAAAATGCCGGGAGGTATAATCGGGGATTCCCATGACCTGAGCGGGCCTCGGGGATTCGGCGATAGCTATAAAACCGTATGTAAATGTTCGATTCAACCCCTTGGGCCCCCGCGATCGCGGCCCGGGGCGGACCGGATCGGCGGACCCTGCCCGGCGGATATCTTCCATGAAACCGACGCTCCCGATGGCCATCGCGACCTTTGGCGCCGGCGTCAAGGCGAAACTGGCGAATCCCGCGGCGAAGGGCGAACCGGAGGAGCAACTCCGCGCGCCGCTCGAACATCTGCTCGCGGACCTGGCCGAGTTGTGCGGCCTGGCTCGGTCGGCGGTCGCGGCCATCGGGGAGACGTCGCTGGCCGATCTCAAGGTCCGCCCCGATTATGCGGTCACCGTCCGGGGCGCCCTCGTGGGGTATGTCGAGGTGAAGGCCCCCGGCAAAGGTTCCGACCCCCGTCGGTTCAAGGATCGACATGACAAGGAGCAGTGGGAGAAGTTGAAGTTCCTCCCCAACCTGATCTACACCGACGGCAACGAATTCAGCCTCTGGCAAGACGGAGAGTGGAAAGGGGCGATCATCCGATTGGTCGGAGACATCGCGACGGCCGGCGCCAAGCTCGAGGCGCCGCCGAGTCTGCCGGCCCTCTTCGAAGCGTTCTTCGGTTGGCAGCCGATCCCGCCGCGCAATGCGAAGCAATTGGCCGAGACGAGCGCCCGGCTCTGCCGACTCCTGCGCGAGGAAGTGACCGAGCAGATGGCCCTCGGGAGCCCGGCCTTGACCGCGCTCGCGGCGGATTGGCGGAAGTTGCTCTTCCCCGAGGCCACCGACGCCCAGTTCGCCGACGGCTATGCGCAGGCGGTCACGTTCGGGATGCTCATGGCCAGGGCCCGCGAGATCCGGCTCGGCGACGGCCTCGATCGGGCGGCCAAGGAGCTGGGTAAGTCCAACTCGCTCATCGGCGGCGCGCTCCGCCTGTTGACGGACGACGCGGAGAATCAGGCGACGTTGAAGACCTCGATGGGCGCGCTCACGCGCGTGCTCGACGCCGTCCACTGGCCGGCGATCGGCAAGGGCGATCCCGATGCCTGGCTCTACTTCTACGAGGATTTCCTCGAGGTCTACGACAACGTCTTGCGGAAGCGGACCGGCTCGTATTACACGCCGCCCCAGGTCGTCTCGGCCATGGTCGGGATGGTGGATGAAGTCCTGCGGGGCCGATTCTCGCTCCACGACGGCCTGGCCTCTCGGAAAGTGACCCTGGCCGACCCCGCGGTGGGCACGGGGACGTTCCTGCTCGGCATCCTCCGCAAGATCGCCGACCGGATCGGGGCCGACGAGGGGCCCGGGGCGGTCCCGGCGGCCGTCGAAGGTGCGCTGGAACGGCTCATCGGGTTCGAACTCCAACTCGGCCCGTTCGCCGTCGCCCAGCTCCGGATCTTCGCCGAACTCGCCGACCTCATCGGCGAGGTGCCGGCGAAGTCGCTCCGGATGTTCGTCGCCGACACCCTGGCCGACCCCTATGTCGAGGAGGGATGGCTCCCCTCGATGGCGGAGCCGATCGCGGAGTCTCGCCGGGCGGCAAATCAAATCAAGAAGTCGGAATCGATCACCGTGGTCATCGGCAACCCTCCCTACAAGGAGAAGGCCAAGGGCCGGGGCGGCTGGGTCGAATCCGGCGGCGGGAGATCCCCCGGGCCGGTGCCGCTCGCGGCGTGGATGCCGCCGCGCGATTGGGGCGTCGGGGCGCACTCCAAGCACCTGCGCAACCTCTACGTCTACTTCTGGCGATGGGCGACGTGGAAGGTCTTCGACCACGGGCCCAACCCCGGCTCGGGCGTCGTCTGCTTCATCACCGTGGCCGGCTTCCTCAACGGCCCCGGCTTCCAGAAGATGCGCGATTATCTCCGCCGCACCGCCGACGATATCTGGGTGGTCGACTGCTCGCCCGAGGGCCACCAGCCGGAGGTCAACACGAGGATCTTCGAGGACGTGCAGCAGCCCGTCTGCATCGTGCTCGCCTCGCGATCCCCGGCCGCCGACCCGGCCGTCCCGGCGAAGGTCCGGTTCCACGCGCTACCCGAGGGGCACCGCCACGCCAAGTTCGCCGCCCTGGCCGGCCTGACCCTGGATTCCGCCGCCTGGGCCGTCTGCTCGTCGGGATGGCGTGACTCCTTCCTCCCCGAGGCAACCGGGGCCTGGCCGACCTATCCCGCGCTCGAAGACTTCTTCGCCTACGACGGCTCCGGCGTCATGCCCGGCCGGACCTGGGTCATCGCCCCCGACGCGGAATCCTTGCGGCTCCGCTGGCAAACCCTCATCGACGCCCCGGAGGATCGCAAGGAAGCCCTCTTCCACCCGCATCTTCGGGACGGTCAGCCGGCGGACAAGCACAGCAAGAAAGTGGTCCCGAAGGGGCTCCCCGGCTTCGAAGCCCGACCGAAGCCCATCGCCGACGAGAGAGGCCCTTGCCCCTCGCCCATCCGCTGTGGATTCCGCTCGTTCGATCGCCAATGGATCATCCCCGATAATCGTCTGATCAATCAGCCGAACCCGACGCTCTGGGCAGGCCATTCCGAGCAACAAGTTTATCTGACCGCGCTCGCTGAAGTTTCTCCTTCCACTGGGCCTGCGATCACCTTCACGGGGTTGATTCCGGATCTTGACCACTTCAAGGGATCATTTGGAGGTCGGGTTTTCCCTCTCTGGGGCGCCGGGTGATCCAATATCTTGCCCGGCCTGCTCGCCTATCTCGGCCGGAGGTATGGAGTAGAGGCCGTCCCGGAAGACTTGATTGCCTACATCGCCGCGACGGCGGCGCACCCGGGCTTCACGGCTCGATTCGCGCCCGACCTGGCGCAGCCGGGCTTTTGCGAATCCCGATCACCGCCGACGCCGAGACGTTCGCCGCCGCCGTCGACCTGGGTCGGACCGTGATCTGGCTTCACTCCTTCGGCGAGCGATTCGCCGACGCCAGCCAAAGGCGACCGGCGCAGCCGCCCCGGCTGCCGAAGGGCCTGGCCCCGCGGATTCCCGCGGACGGCGCGATCTCCCAGGCACCCGGGGCGATGCCCGACCTCGTCACTTACGACGCGACGACCCGGAGGATCATGGTCGGGTCCGGGTTCGTGGAGCGGGTCACGCCCCGGATCTGGGAATACGAAGTCTCCGGCAAGCAGGTGCTCCGGCAGTGGTTCAGCTATCGCAAGGCGAACCGCGATCGGCCCATCATCGGCGATCGACGTCCCCCATCGAAGTTGCGAGAGATCCAGCCCGACCACTGGATCGCGGAGTACACGTCGGAACTCCTCAACGTGCTCAACGTCCTCGGTCGGCTGATCGAACTCGAACCGTCACAAGCCGTCCTGCTCGACCGGATCCGCGCCGGGCCGACGATCTCCGTCGAGGAACTGCGTGAAGCGGGCGCGTTGGCCAAGCCGGGAGTGTCGGGCCGGAGGGGGGGAATCGAAGGTCCCGACGAACAACCGAGCCTGTTCGATTAGCGCGAGAAGTCTTCAGGGCCGGAGTCGGCCGGAGTCCGTCTGAACGGGGCCGCGCAGCGGATTGCTCGCGGAAAAGCCGGTTAGCGGGCCTCCGGTTTTCGCGATGATATCCCGATGGAGGCGGGAGATCGGCGCGGCGATGAGGCTCGGTTGGGTTCGTTTCGCCGGGTGATGCGTGGGTCGAAATCTGCGAGCGAAGGGCAGGGGGCCTGCCTTGGGTTCGTCTTGATAAGGCGGCTGTTTTCTCTTGCAGGGTGGATGAAATCCACCAGGGTTCGGGCCCGCCCGAGGGGTTGGTGGATCTCGCCGCGGACCGCCCGCCCGACGGGTGCCAGGGTCCGGGCCATGCCGAGGGATTGGTGGATTTCATCCACCCGAGAAGAGGCCGATCCGATCGGGCCCGCCCGAGGGGTTGGTGGTCGGATCGCGGCTTGGGTTCGTTTTTCCCGGGTCGTCGCGTGCGTTGACGACGGCGGGGATGCTCGGATGACTTGTGGCGGGTGTGGGCTTATCTTACGATCATGCTTGGAGTTCCCGTGACGGTCGGGTCCGAGCGGCGGGGCGATGCCCGGGGGGTTCGGATGCGAGGTCGGCAAGAGCGTTGGTCGCAGGTGGCGGGGTCGGTGGCGGTCGCGGTGGCGATGCTGGCGGCGGGCGTGGTGGAGGCGCAGGACCCGCCGCCCGGGCCGGCGGCGAAGGCGGCCCCTCCGGCGAATAATCCCAAGGGGAAGATGTCTCGGAAGGGGGGGCTCCGGACCCCGGGCCGGGAGCCGGTCAAGGGGGTCCGCAAGGCGGTCGACCCGCTGGCCAACCCCGGCGGGGTCGACGCGGCGGCGAAGGGGGCGGTCGCGCCCCTGCCGCCCTCCGGGACGTTCCGCTATCGCTTCAAGGTGGCCACCGGCGAGGGCATGGAGCCGCTGGCCCTGACGTACTATCCGTCGAAGCTGGGCAACGCGGCGCCGGTGGTGATGCTGGTCCACGAGCGCGACCGGTCGAGCAAGGACTTCGTCGACGAGACGCTCGCCGAGCTGAAGGGCCTGACGCTCCCGGAGAGCCTCCAGAAGCAGGGGTATGCCGTCCTGGCCGTCGACCTCCGGGGCCACGGCGCCAACCCCCGGCGGAACCTGTCGAAGGCCGAGTGGGCGACGGTCCCGGGCGACCTCCAGGCGGCCTACCAGTGCCTGGTCGACCGCCACAACTGGGGCGAGCTGAACGTGGCCAAGCTGGGCGTGGTCGCGCTGGGCGAGGGGGCGAACGTGGCCGCGGCCTGGGCGGCGGGGGGCGGCGGGGTCTCTTCGGAGGGGCGGACCGGCGACGTCAACGCCCTGGTCCTGATCTCGCCGGTGGTCGAGGCCCCGAGCCCCGGGCTCAACGCCCGGCCCACGCTGACGACCCTGGCCGCACGGGTCCCGATCGACCTGATGGTCGGCGAGCGCGACGCGGCCTCGTTCGATCTGGTGGACGACCGTCGCCCGGAACGCTCGATCCGGCCGGTCCTCAAGCGATACCGGACCAACCAGGTCGAGACCTTCCCCTCGGCCCTCCACGGCTACCAATTGTTCCGGCTCGAACCCCGCCTGACCGCGTCGATCGCCCGGTTCCTCGAAGGCACGATCAAGGCCAAGTCCGACGAGTGGGAGGGCCGCTACCTGCTCGCCCCCGTCACCTACACCGAGGTCAAGGTCGTCCCCAACCCCGTCCGGATCGACCCGGCCACCAAGAAGGCGTCGCAGTAGGGCACCGGGCCACCCCGACCCGACCAAACCTCGACCCGATCGGGCGATGGGCCGGGTTGCGCCGGTCGTCCGGCCTGGGCCCGTCGGGGTGGCTCCCGCCCGGGGTTGCCGCTTGATCCCGGGGCCGTCGGGGGCCGAAATCTGGACTGGGGCCGGAGGGATTCGGCCCGACGTCGACCCGGGCGTGGAACGGCCCGGCCGCAAAGACGTCGGTCAGCTCCAGGAAGAGGCCGATCCGATGAAATGGCGAAGCCTGAGCGTCGCTGCCTTGGCGGCGATGCTGGCGGCGGCGGGCCCGGCCCGGCGGGAGAACCTCGCGGAGGCCTGGGGGATCGCCCTGAACGTTAACCAGCAATTGCAGGCCCAGCAGCAGGCGACGGTCGCCGCCGGGTTCAACGTCAAGGCCGCCGAGTCGGCCCGCTACGTCACCGTCCGGACCCAGCAGTTCAACACCATCCTGTCCAACTCCCCCACCACCCGGGCGAGCATCGTCGGCGGCTCCGGGACGGGGACAGGGGCCGGGGCGGGAGCCGGGACGACGGGGGCGATCGGTGCCATCGGGGCCTTGCCGAGGGTCTACATCCTCGGGCCGAACCAGTCGTTCCTGCCGTTCTCGCTGACGACGGCATCGATCCCGATCTACACCGGCGGCCGGCTGGTCCGGACGGTCGACGCGGCCCGGTCGTCGCTCGGCGCCCAGAAGAAGGAGGAGTTTCGGACGGTCCTGGACCTCAAGCTGACGGTGGCCGAGGCCTACGTCGCCGTCCTCCGAGCCCGCCGAAACTTGGAGACGACGCGGAGCAACGTCGAGCAGCTCACCTCGTTCGCCCGCGACGTCCGGAACCGGCTCGACCAGGGCCTGGCCATCCGGAGCGACGACCTGGCCGCCCAGGTCTCGCTCGCCAACGCCCAGCTCAACGAGATCACGGCCCGGACGACGCTGGAGTCGGCCTGGGCCACCTACAACCGTTACCTCTGCCGGCCGCTGGAGGTGATGGTCGAGCTGGAGGAGATTAGCGCCCTGCCGGCCGACGCGAACTGGGAGGCGATGGCCGCGCGGGTGGTCCGGTCCCGCGGCGAGTTCGCCGGGGTCAACGACGCCGAGGCCCGCGACCTGACCGCCCGGGCGATCCGGTCCCGCCCCGAGCTGGCCGGCCTGGCCGACCAGGCCCGGTCGCTCAACGCCCAGGCCGACGCGACCCGGGCCAACCTCCGGCCCCAGGTCTCGCTGACCGGCGGGTTCCTCTTCAACGGCGCCGAGAGCTTCGCCCCCCAGGGATACGGGCTGGCCAGCCTCAGCGTCGACTGGACAATGACCGACTCCGGCCGGACCCGCCGCCAGGCCGAGGCGGTCCGGGCCCAGGAGCGGGCGACGCTGAAGCGGCGGGCCGACGCCGCGGCCGACGTGGCGTTGCAGGTCCGGACCCGCTGGCTTGACCTCCAGACGGCCCGCCAGCGTGTGCCGATCGCCCGATTCGCCGTCAGCCAGGCGGACGAGAACGTCAAGGTCGTCACCGACCGCTATCGTCAGCAGCTCTCGACGTATACCGAAGTCCTGGACGCCGAGACGCGGCGGATCACCTCGCTCAACGGCTTCTACAACTCGGTCTACGACGAGAACCTGGCCACCTTCCGGCTCCGCCGGGCCGTCGGCGACATCTGACCCGCCGGGGTGTGGGTGTGCCCGGGTTTTCCGGTGGGGGGCCGAGGACGTGGCACCACCGGAAAACCCGGGCACACCCCCGGGGTGTCGCGGCGAGGAGTCGGCCTACCCGGATGCTCGGCTTAAAGTTATGATGGCCGGCCGTTGACCCACGGACCACGCATCAACGAGCTACCACGAGGAAGGATTCCCGTGACCTCGGTCGCCACCCCCGCACCCTCGAACGTCACCCCCGCGTCGCCGTCGACCCTGAGCCGCGTGATGCGCGGGACGTTCTGGCTGGCGTTGAAGACGCCGGTCGCCGTCGTCATCGCGCTCTGGAGCATCCCGCTCACCCAGAAGTACATCGGGGCCTCGGCCAACGGGTCGTACGTCTTCGCCTGGGGGTTCGGGTTCATCCAGTTCGTGCTCGAATTCGGGATGGCCTCGGCGCTCCAGAAGCAGATGGTCGACGCCTGGTCGCGCGGCGACCGCGCCGGCGTGGACCGGACGATCGCCTGCGGGATGAACTTCTACGCCGCCGTCTCGGTGGTGCAGATGCTCGTCCTGCTGGGGATCGCCTACGGCGGCCTGCCGGTGAAGTTCCAGAACCCGCTGGTCGTACGCCTGCTCTGGGTCCAGATCCTCACGACGCCGTTCTTCGGGATGTCGGCGGTGGTGGGCGGCGTGCTCCAGGCGGCCCGGCGGTACGAGTTCATCCCCCGGCTGGAGCTGGCGATCATCGTCCTCCGGTTCGCCCTGCTTTGGGCCGGCTATCGGTCCGGCGCCCCGTTCCTGCTGGTCGTGGTGGCGCAGGTCGCGGTCCAGATCGGCCTCTCGCTGGGGCCGTCGCTCTGGGTGATGGTCAAGGAGCTGGGCTACCTGCCGCACTTCCGGGGCGCCCGGCGGTCGGACTACACGGCGATGTTCCAGATCAGCATCTACCTGGCGCTGATGCAATGGAGCGTCGTCCTGGCCGACAAGGTCGACACCGTGGTCCTGGGCTACGCCCTCACCGACGGCGACACCGGGTTCCTCGTCACGGTCTATCAGAACGTGAGCAAGCCGTTCCTCCAGATCCGCCAGACCGGCTGGACCCTGGCCTACCTGGTGATGCCGGCCGTGGTCAGCCTGGCCGTCGGCGGCGACCGCGACAGCCTGGTCCGGATCAAGTATGACGGGACCCGGCTCCTGGTCGCGATCCTGACCCCCGCCACGCTCCTCGCCGGGATCTACGCCGCGCCGTTCCTGAGCCTCTGGGTCGGCGCGGGGTTCGCCCCGTATGCCCACCTGCTCCGGCTCTTCCTGGTGGCCACGCTCCCGCTGATGCTCGCGGTGATCGTGCAGATGGCCATCGGCATGGGCAAGATCCGCGTGATCGCGGTCTCGGCGCTGGTCGGCTCGCTGGTGAACCTGCCGCTGAGCTACTTCCTGACGCGGCGGATCGGGGTCGCGGGCGTGATTTGGGGCACGGTCCTGACCACGCTGGTCTCGAACCTCCTGGTGCCGGGCGTCTATGCGTTCAAGGTCCTGGAGATCCGCTACGGCACGTTCTTCGCCCGGACCCTGGGGCCGCCCCTGGCCGGGGCCTGCGCCCTGATGGCGGCGTGCTGGGCCTTCGGCTCGGCGGTCCCGCCGGGCCCGGACCCGATCGGCCCGCCCGGCCTGGCCCGGGCCCTGCCGTTCCTGGCCAACCTCGCCGTCGGCAGCCTGGCCTACCTGGCCGGCTACGCCCTGATCCCGGCGGGCCGGGGCGACGTCGCGGCGGTCGGCCGGAAGCTCGGGGAGTTCGGCCGGGGGTTCGCCGCCGTCGGCCGCCGGGTGCTCCGCAGGCCGCCCCTCGACGCCTGAGCCGGCCCGGTCGGCCCGCGCCTTGCAGGAGAAATCGGGCCACCGGCGCGGGATCGAGATCGCCCGGGCGCGGCCCCATGTCCTAGGATCAGTCCGAGGCGTCGGCGGGCCCGCCGAAAGGACCATCCACCCGCCGGCCCGGCCCGAGGCGACGCGACCCCATGACCCACTCCTTCCAGTTCGACCCCAACACCATCCTCGGCGTCTCCTCGGGTGCCTCGCTCCGCGAGATCCGCGACGCCTACCATCAGAAGTCGCTCAAGTATCACCCCGACAAGGGGGGCGACGAGTGGGCGTTTCGGATGGTCGCCCGGGCCTACGAGATCCTCTCCACCGCCCGCGTCGTCGACCGAGCCGCCGCCGAGCCCCCCCGGGCACCCCGACCCCCGGCCGCCTCCCCCTGGTCCGACCCCGCCCGGACGACCTGGACCAGCGGATTCGGCCCCGGCGCGGCCTCGGGGCCGGGCCCGGGCAACGGGGCGGGCCCGAGCACAAACAACGCGGGCCGGGGCGCGGGGGCCGGCGCGGGCGGGCTCGGCCCGGACGTGACCACCAATATCTCGGGCTGGAGCGGAGAGCGGCGCACGCACGCCGGGATGGGCCCGGCCGACATGGCGAAGGTCGTCGCCGCCGAGCTGCTGATCCTCCGGTTCGAGCTGGAGTGCTCCCTCGACCTCTTCGCCCGCCGCCCCGAGGACCGCAACCTGAGCTGCACGCTCCACATCACCTGGCCCCTCGAAGAGCTGGCCGAGCGGGCCGACGTCTTGCCCGAGGCGGCGAAGACGATCAAGCAGCTCGGCGAGGCGGCCAAGGCCAAGGGCGTCCGCAAGCACGCCCTCACCAAGCGGGCCCAGGCCGAGCCCGGCCGGTTCGACGCCTGGTTCACCTACCCGACCGCCGTCATGGCCTCCGAGGCCCTCGAAGCCTTCCGCGAGGCCCTCGCCGGCCAGGGCCTGCATATCGAGAAGCAAGTCCGCGAGATGGCCATCCCCCGGCAGTGGAAGTAGGCGACGGGACGGCCGAGGGCCGCGACGGCCAATCAATCCGGGCTCGCCGTCCCTTCACGCTCGCCCCGGGCCCGCCTAAGATGAGCCTCGGGCTAGCCGCGTCGGCCGGCCGATCGGTGACGGCCTCGATCGCGAAGGCGGATCTCTCGATGGCCACGGGCGGCGGCGCGACGAGCGACGAAGTCCCCGACCGCCGCTGGCGGCGCGACGATCGGACGGCCCGGCCCGTCGCGGGCCCTTCGCCGCCGGGACCGGCCCGGGTGTCGGGCCGGCGGGTGGTCCTGGCGATGACGGCGGCCGTGCTCCTGCTCTGGCTCGGCCTCGACCAGGCCTTCCGGGGCTGGCGGGCCCGCTACCAGGCCCGGGCCGCCTTCGGGGCCGCGCGGGTCGCCCCCGCGATCGACCCCCTGGCCCGGTCGAACCCGCCCGACGTCCCGCCGCTCGAATGGCGGCGGGCCGTCGCCGACACCCACGCCATGCTCCTGGCCCTGACCGGCTCCGGCCTGCTCGACGAGCCCCGGATGGACGAACTCCGCCGCGACATCGCCGCGCGGGTCGACCGCGCCCGCCCCGAGACCGCCCGGGCCACCCTCGCCGCCCTCTGGGACGACCTCGAACGTAAGGCCGGCCCCGCCATCGCCCCCGATCGTGTCCCGCCCCCCGCCAACTCCCGCCACGCCGCCCGCCACCCGCGACCCCCCCGGCCCAGCCTCCTCGGGCCGTCGCCCCGGGTGACGGCGAGGTGATGCTCCGAGTTAGGTGCGACCCACCACGCCGATCATGGCGGGACTCGCTGCCGCCCGCGCGGGTCGCGTGCCCGTCCGCGACGCGGCCGATCCGGACTCGACGGTCCCCGGACGCGGCCCCGGTCGTGTTGGACCTGGCGATCCCGTCAAGTCTGCGGGTCATCCGGCCGATAGCGAAGGGGAGGGTTATCGGGACGTCCCGCGGCTCCAAGTCCGCGGCCGGGGCCGACCGGCCCGTCTTTGGCGAGACCTCATGGCCGAGCGGGGACGCAAACAACCGAGTCGGCCCGGGCTCGCGGCCCGGTTGGCCCTCCTGGCCGCTTGCCTCGCGTCGAGCGGCTGCCTGGGCCCGGCGGCGGTTCGCTCCAGCCGGTTGCGCTACAACGAGGCGATCCGGGTCACGAACGACGAGCAACTGTTGATGAACCTGGTCCGGCTCCGCTACGCCGACTCGCCCGTCTTCATCGACCTGCCCACCATCACCAGCCAGTTCGAGCTTTCGGCCGGGGGCAGCGACCCCGGGCCGAGCGGGAGCCAGACCAACTTCGGGATCGCGGGGCTGTCGGGCCGCGATTCGCCGACCCTGAGCTACCACCCTCGCCAGGGGCGGGAGATCGCCAAGGCGCTGCTGAACCCGCTCTCGGCCGACGTGTACAGCGTGGTGACCGCCGGGGCGAGCCTGGAGCAGCTCCTCTGGATGACCCTGAACGACATCAACGACGTGCAGAACGCGATCCGGGCCACGACCCTGGCCCCCCGCACTCCCGACGATAACGCGCGCTTCCTCCGCGGCATCCGGCTCCTCGCCGAGATCGACGATCAGGGGGGGGCCGAGATCGGGTTCTCGACCAGCGAGGACGCCCGGAGCGCCTCCGACCCGATCCCCGCGGGCTCGGTGGAGGGGAGCGACCTGCTCGCCGCGGCCAAGGACGGCTACGTCTACCGCGCCAGGGGGGAGGGCAAGATGACCCTCCACCGGCGGCAGAAGGAGCTGGTCCTGAAGATCCGGTCCCGGTTCACCCGCTCGCCCGAGATGCGAGAGATGGCCGAGATCTTCAACCTGGCCCCCGGCCTCGGCCGCTACAAGATCGCCTCCGAGCTCCAGCCCGACGCCGAGAGCAGCCCGCTGAACGCCCTGCCGGTGGGCGACACCCTCTACCTCAACCTCAGGTCGATCCTCCAGATCATGACCTTCCTGTCCAAGGGGGTCTGCGTCCCCGAGGAGCACGTCCGGGACGGCACGGCGCCGACGACCCCGGGCCCCGACGGCCGCCCGTTCGACTGGACCCGGGTCGCCGCCGGCCACTTCTTCGTCGCCTCGCAGAAGCACCGCCCGAGCGACACCGAGGTCGCCGTGCACTACCGGGGCCACTGGTTCTTCATCCGCCGCGACGACGTCATTTCCCGCTCCGTCCTGGCCGTCCTGGAGATCCTCGTCTCGCTCCAGGAGTCGGACGACCCCACCATCGGCCCGGTGCTCACCCTCCCCGCCGGCCGGTGAGCCCGGGGCCGGTCATCCTCAGGCCGGGCCCCCGAGAAAGAGGCGGTCGGGATGCCTCGCTATCGGCAAAACGTCGCCGTCGAGCAAGCGTCCGGAGGAGGCCATCCGCCGCGCCCGGCGCCAGCCTATTCGGACGGGGAGTCCGGTGGGCCCGATCGCCCCTGGCCGAACGGGCACAGGTCGAGCACCACGCACCGGTCGCACTTCGGGTTGCGGGGGAAGCAGGCCTTCTGGCCGTGGAGCATCAGGGATTCGTGGTTGTCGTAGACCTGCTGCGCCGACCAGTCGGGGGGCAGTTGGGCTTCGAGGAGGGCGTGGGCGGGGCCGACGCTGACGTTGGCGGGGATCAGGCCGAGGCGGGCGGCGACGCGGTGATGGTGGCTGTCGACGGGGAGGGCGGGCCGCCTCAGGTTGCTGAACAGGAGCACCGCGGCGCTGGTCTTGGGGCCGACCCCGGGCAGGTCTTCGAGCCACTCGCGGGCCTCGATGACGGGCATCTCGGCCAGGAATTCGAGGGACAGGTCGCCGCCCCGGTGGTCGGTGATGGCGCGGAGGATCTGCCGGAGCCGGGGGGCCTTCTGCTCGGGCCAGGTGCAGGGGGCGATGGCCTGCTCGACCTCGGCCGTCGGGGCGTCGCGGACGGCCGGCCAGTCGGCGAACCGGGCCCGGAGCTGCTTGAAGGCCCGGCCGGAGTCGGCGTTCCGCGTCCGGTGCGACAGGAGCGACGAGACCAACTCGCTCAGCGGGTCGAGGTCGTGGAAGAACGGGATCGGCGCCCCGTACTCGGCGCAGAGCCGGTCGTGGACCAGCATCGCCTTGGCCAGGAGCGATTCGGAAGGGGAGACCGTCGTCGTCGTTCGCATCGCTGCATCCTCCCGGGGCGGTGGGCAGAGACGATGCACGCCGCATGCCGAGGGGTTGCGGGCGGGCAGGGCCCGGGATCGGGAGTGGTTGCGGTTTCCCGCCGCCGGTGCTATGACGGTCGGGGAACGGGACCGGAACCGCCCGGGGTCCGCCGAGGGCCGCATGCATGGAGCCGCGTCGACCGATGAAGATCCTGGGCATCAGCGGGAGCCTCCAGGCCCGCTCGTCGAACTCGGCGCTGATCCGGGCCGCGGCCGAGGTGGCGCCCGACGGCGTCGACTTCGCGACCTTCGCCGGCCTGGCCGACCTCCCGCACTTCAACCCCGACCTCGACGGCGAAGGGCCCCTCGCGCCCGGCCCGGTCGCCGACTTCCGCGCCCGGCTCGGCGAGGCCCAAGGCGTCCTGATCGCCACCCCGGAATATGCCCACGCGGCGCCCGGGGTCCTCAAGAACGCCCTCGACTGGGTGGTGGGCTCGGGCGAACTCTCGGGCAAGCGCGTCGCCCTGATGAGCGCCTCGCCCAACCACACCGGCGGCCTCCGCGCCCAGTTGAACCTGATCCCGACGATCCTCGTCATGGACGCCGTGATCGTCGACACCCTGATCGTGGCCGCCGCCCGCAAGAAGATCGACGATGGGGGCCGGGTCGTCGACCCCCGGACCCGCGCGCGGATCGCCGGCCTGCTCCGGGCGATCGCCGGCCTGGACGAATCCGGCCAGGTGGGGCGGGAAGTGGACTAAAGCGAGGAGTCGGATCGCGATGATATCCCGGGAGGCCGGGCCTCGGTGATGTGGCCTGAACCGAGGCGGATTTCCCTCTTGTAGGGTGGATGCAATCCACCAAGTCTCCGGCATGGCCGGGGCCCTGGCTCCCTGCGGATCTGGGCGAGTCCTGGCGAGATCCAATCGCTCCTCCGTCGTGGCCCCAGCCGTGGTGGATTTCATCCACCCGGCGAAATTCTTCGGGGTGACCGGAACGATCGGGGCCCCGGTTATTCGGCGGGGAGGGCGTAGGGGGCGAGGATGATCCGGGGGACTCCGATTTCGATGACGACGACTTCGCCGGTGTATCGGTTGGCTTCGTTTTTCCCGAAGCCGAGCTTGGGGGCGACGAAGGTCGCGGTGGCCCGGGCGCGGACGGCCTCGCCGAGGGGGAGGCCGGTGTCGGCGTCGAGGCCGGAGGGGAGGTCGAGGGCGAGGATCGGCCGGCCGGAGCGGTTCAGGCCGGCGATGGCGCGGGCCAGAAGGCCCTCGACGGGCCGGGTCACGCCGGTCCCGAGCAGGGCGTCGACCACCCAGTCGGCGTCGGTCCAGAGGGCGTCGATCCGGGCGGGTCCGGCGTCGTCCTCGGCCCGGATGGCTTCGATTTGCGCCCGGGTCAGGATGTCGCGCTGGACGGCGGCATCCCCCTTGAGGCGGGCGGGGTCGACGAACCAGGCGACCCGGACGGCGAAGCCCCAGGCGTCGAGGTGGCGGGCGACCACGCCGCCGTCGCCGCCGTTGTTGCCCGGCCCGCAGGCGACGACGACCCGGGCCGTTGGGTTCGTCTCGATCCGGTCGCGGAGCCAGGCCGCGGCGCCCCGGCCGGCGTTCTCCATCAGGACGAGGGTCGGCAACTTCAGCCCCTCGGCCGCCCGGGCGTCGATCCCCCGGACCTCGTCGCGAGACAGCGGTCGGACCTTCACGGGCGGCTCCTCCCCCAGAGGCGTTGACGGGCGGGTTGGCTTCGTCCGAGAATAGCCGAGGACCGCGGCCCGATGCGACCGTCGGGCCCGCCCGAATCGCCCCCGGAGGACCCGCGCATGCCCATGTACGAGTATCGATGCGAGCCCTGCGACCACGGCTTCGAGGCCCTGGTCCGCTCGTCGGGCGACGTCCCGACCTGCCCGCGGTGCGAGGGGGACGACCTGGTCAAGCAGTTCAGCGTCCCGGCCGCCGCGCGGGGCGCGACAGGGTCGGCGGGCGGCCTGCCGGTCTGCCAGCCGGCCGCCGCGCCGTCGTTCGGGTGCGGGGCCATCGGCTGCGGCCCGGGGATGTGCGGCGGGATGGGGGGGTGAGGCGGGCCTACGATACGAAGCACGGCGGAAAGGTTCGCCATTCCAGATCCCGGATTTCAAATTGCAAAGCGAGACTCCGGGACGGTTTGTAATCTCAAATCTGCAATCCGTGATACCGAACAAGATGACCCGGTTCCGTATCAGGCGCCCAGGGTCCGTTCGAGGGCGTTGAGGATGTCGCCCATGGTCTCGAAGCCGGCGAGGAGGCCGTTGCGGGCCTCGTCGCGGAGCCAGCCGGCGACCTTCTTCTCGGCGGAGATGACGGTCGAGTGGTTCCGGCCGCCGAAGAACCGGCCGATCTCGCTGTAGGCGGCGCCGGTGTGCTTGCGGGCCAGGTACATGGCGAGCATCCGGGGGTAGGCGACGGCCCGGGCCCGGTTGCCGGCCTTCAGGGCGTCGGGCTCGATCGAGAAGAGCTGGCAGACGGCACGCTCGACATCCTTCAGGGCCACCGAGCGGGCGGTGTGGCGGATGGTGTCGCGGAGGGCGGACCTGGCGAGGGCGAGGTCGAGCTTCTTGCCCGTCATGGTCGCGTGGGCGATCAGGCTGTGCAGCGCCCCTTCGAGCTCGCGGACGCTGGCGCGGAGGTGGTCCGAGACGTAGGCGAGCACGGCCTCGGGCAGGATCACGCCGCGGGCGGCGGCCTTGGCCCGGAGGATCGCCCGGCGGGCGGCGGGGTCGGGGGCGTCGAGCTTGACGACCATCCCGCCGAGGAACCGGGTGGCCAGCTCGTCGGTCAGCTTGGCGATCTGGCGGGGGTGCTGGTCGGCGGTCAGGACGATCGGCGCCCCGTCGGCGACGAGGGCGTTGAAGGTGTGGAGGAACTCGTCCTGCGTCGCCTTCTTGGCGGCCAGGAAGTGGACGTCGTCGACGAGCAACGCCCCGGCGCCGCGATACTTGGCCCGGAACGAGTTGAGGGCGCCGTGCCTCATGGCTTCGAGGAAGCCGTTGGTGAACGCCTCGGCCGTGAGGTGGACGACCTTCAGGCCGGGGTGGCGGGCCCGGAGCGCCGCGCCGATCGCTTCGAGCAGGTGGGTCTTGCCCAGGCCGACCCCGCCCTGGATCACCAGGGGGTTGAACGACGCCCCGCCCGACTGGACCAGCTCCAGGGCCGCCGCGTGGGCCAGGCGGTTGCCGGGGCCGGTGATGAAGTCTTCGAGCCGACGGGGCGGGCGGGCCGACGGGCCGGGGGGCGTCGGCTGGGCCTGGTGGGCGCGGGGGCGGTCGACCGGGGGCGAGGGGACGGGGATCGTCGGCCCGGCGGGGCGGTCGTTGGCGTCGGCCGGGGGGGGCTCGACCACGTGGCCCAGGGGGGGCGGGGCCTCGTCGGCGACGCGGAATGCCAGCCGGAGCGACCGGCCGGTCACCTCCCGCGCCGCGTCGATCAGGTTGCCCGCGAAGTGGCCCTGGATCCAGTCGCGGAAGAAGGCGTTGGGCACGCCGACCTCCAGCGCATCGTCGGCCACGCCCAGGCGGACCCCCTCGCCGAACCAGAGCCCGAACCGCGACTCGCCGAGCTTCTCGGCCATCGCCGCCCGCAGCGTCGTTTCCATCCCCGTCTGCTGAACCATTGATCCCTCGCCCCCTCGGCGCGGTGCCGCGACGCCTGCTCGATCGAACCGGCCGGCCGGGAAGTCGGGCGAGGGGTGCGGCTCTCCAGCCACGGAAATTTGCGCCCCTTTGCCCCCCCTGTCAAACGCCAAGGCCGCGCGGCGGAGGAAGTTGGGCCGATTGCAACGCGCGACCCGGCGCCGACTTCCGGCTGGCGCGATCGCGACGAGAGGCCGACGCCGTCGCATCGGCGCCGCTTGAGGCGAACTCGCGCCGGGGGTAGGATGAGGGTGCCGGACGGCCCGGACCCGCCGACCGGGCGAAGGATCGGCCCGAGCCCGAGATGGATAAGCGATGACCACCGAGACCGAGACCGAGATCGAGCCGGCCGCTTACTCCGCCACCGTCCTCCGCGGGGTCGCCTGGAAGACCTACCTAGAGCTGCGGGACAACGAGCGGAACAACCACACCCGGATGTCGTACCTCGACGGGACGCTGACCCTGATGTCGCCCCGGTATCAGCATGACTTCAACGGTCGTCGTCTGATGATGATCGTCGACGAGCTGGCCGAGGCCCTCGACATCCCCGTCCAGGGGACCGCCACCACGACGCTCCGCCGCAAGGGGCCGGGCCCGCGCAAGGGGACCGGCAAGGAGCCCGACTACGGCTTCTACTTCGGCGCGAACGAGCCCCGGATGAGGAGCAAGCCGCAGATCGACCTGGAGGTCGACCCGCCGCCCGACCTGGCCATCGAGGTCGACAACAAGGCCGACTCGGCGAAGGCGGCCAAGCTCTACGCCCGGATCGGCGTGCCCGAGGTCTGGCGATACACGGTCCGGACCAAGGCCCTCTGGTTCGGCCGGCTGGCGGGCGAGGACTACGAGTCGATCGGCCGGAGCGTCTGCCTGCCGAAGCTGACCCCGGCCCTGGTGCTCCACGCCCTGGACCAGGTCGACCGCCTGGGCGAGACCGCCTGGAAGCGCTGGCTCCGCGACCGGGCGAAGGACCTGCCCGAGCCTCCCGCGACGGCCTGAGTCCGGTTATTCTGCCCCGTGTCCACCCCGACGATTCACGCGCGCGAGGGCTTCCGCCATGCTCCGGATCACCGCCGGGAAACGAGGCCTTGCGGGCACGCCGGGCCGGGCGTCGGGCGGTTGACGGGCCGGTTCCGGTTCCGGCTCGGGATCGACCGGCCCGGTCCCCTCGTCGGGCTCTATGCCGCTCTGGCGGCCGGCTGGGTCGGCCTGGCGGGCGGGGTGGCGCCTCGGGTGATCGCGGCGGCTTACGGGGGCCGGAGCCTGCCGGCTTTGAATCGGTTCTTCGTCGGCCGGGCCCCGCACTCGCTCGACCATTACCTCGGGCTCTGGCGGGCGTTCTCGGGGGCCGTCCTGATCGCCGGGGGGCTGCATCTGGCCCTCGCGCTGGCGCTGGCCCGGTCCGGGCGGCGGGATGGCCGGTCCTTGCTCGGGTTCTCGATGGCCTTCCTCGCCCTGGCCGTCCTGAGCGGCCCGCGGCACGATTACGTGGCCGACCTGGAGATCTGGGACGCCGTGCTCCGGGGGCTCGACCCCTGGTGGATCGCTCCGGGACGGGACGGGCCGCTCAACGCGTACGGCCCCCTCTTCAACGCGCTGGCGGCCTTGTACCGGGTCAACCCGATGGCGCCGAAGCTCCTGTTCGCGACGGCCTATCTGGTCTTCCTGATCCGGCTGCTGGACCCGGGCCGCCGGACGGGATCGGGGCCGCCGCGGTTCGCCCGGGTCGCCTGGTTCTTCAACCCGTTCCCGTGGGTCGAGGTCGCGTACTTCGGCCACTTCGACGTCCTGGTCGCGGTCGCGTGCGTGGCGGCGGTCGACCGGCGAATCCGGGGGCGCGACGCCTCGGCGGGCGTCTGGCTGGGGGCGGGCGTCCTCCTGAAATATCTCCCGCTGGCGATCCTGCCGTTCCTCGCCCTCGACGGCCGACGGCCGCGGCCCCGGCTCATGCTCGCCGCCGGGGCGACCGTCGCCGCCGGGCTGGCGGTCAGCGCCCTGATCTGGGGCCCGGCGACGTTCCGCCCGCTGACGTTCGCCGCGACGCGGGGCTCGACGCTGCTCTCGATCTTCCGGTTCCTCCGCGGGCCCTATTCGCCCCTGGTCGTGCTCGGGCTGGCCCGGGACGTCGACTTCCTGGCGTTGCCCTGCCTGGCGGCGGCCGGGCTCGCGGCGTTCGCGTGGTGCCTCCGGCGGCGGGCCGACCCCGCGACGTCGGCCCTGGCGGCGGCCCTGACGACCCTGCTGTTCTACCGGGTCGGATTCGTCCAGTATCAGATGGTCCCGTTCCTGCTCGCCTCGTACTGGGCGCTCTCCCCCGCGCGGCCCGCGCGAGCCGGCGGCTTCGTCGCGGCGGCGATGGGGGCCTACTTCGGCTGGCTCGCCCTCTTCGACGTCTACTATGCCTCCTTCGGCGGGGTCGTCCACCCCGGCGACCCCCGGGCCTGGGTCGACGACGTGGCGGGCCTGCCGACCTTCCTCCTCGGCTCGGCCCTGCTCGTCGGCCTGCTCCGGGCCGCGGGCGGCCCGCCCCGGGGCGTCCCGGCGGGGCGGGGGGGATCGCCCTGATGGGTGGATCGAAGGGCCCGGCTCAGGCCGCGTGCTCGTGCTCGATCCAGGCCCGGGCCCGCTCGCGGTGCTCGTCGGTGACGAACGGGGAGACGGCGGCGTAGGCGGCGGCGAGGATGCTGGCGTCGTCGCCGAGGCCGACGAACGGGAGGAAGTCGGGGATCGCGTCGAACGGCAGGACGAAGTAGGCCAGCGCGGCGGCGACGATCCCCTTGACCCAGGCGGGCGTGGCGGGGTCGAGCAGGCAGAAGTAGAGGGCCACGGTCTCGCGGGCCATCGGGATCTTGCGGAGGTGGCCCTTGGCCTTGGCCGCGAAGCCCGACAGCGCCACCGCCTCGGCCTTCGCCCCGTCGCGGCCGACGAAGGCCCCCGGGTCGATCCCCGTCTTCGACCACCAGGCCGCCACGCCCTCGCGGATCTTCATCGCGTCGCCTCGCCTCGCCCCTCGATCGGTCGGTCGACCCGGTCGGCCGGACCTCGGCCCCGGACAGTCTATTCGACGGCCGGGCCGAAATCTCCGGCCCCGGCGGCCGATCCGAGGAGGACGGCCCGCCGGGGCGCCCTCCCGACGCGCGGGGGCGTGGCGGATCGAGCCGGCGGGCCCCGGGCCCGGCCTAAAATCGGATGATGATGTCGGCCGAGGTGGTGTACTGCTCCTTCTTGGTGCCGTTGTCGTAGGACGCGTTGTTGTAGGCCCGCTCGTAGCGGATTTCGGGGCGGAACAGCATCCAGGGGGTGATGTGGTAGCCGAGGCCCAGAGTGACCTCGGAATAAAGGTCGCGGAACCCGGTCCGGAACCCCTGGGGATCGTAGAGGAGGTCATTCCGGAGCACGACGTATGCCTTGGGGCTCAGCGCGTAGGCCGTGTAATTCACGATGCCGGTCGCCTGGGCGAGGCCGGGGATCTTCGTCCCGGGGCCGGTCGACTGGTAGGGGTAGTTGGGGCCCAAGGTCGTCGAGCCGCCCGTGAGCGCCTGCCTCTCGAAGAGGTAATAGGCCTCGGTCAGGGTGTGGAACTTGTCGTTGAACTTGTGGGAGTAGGTGAGCCCGAGGACCTGCAAGTCGTCGTGGTTGTGGCTGAAATAGCCCTTGCCGATCGAGTCGACGCCGCCGAAGAGCGAATCCCTGCCGCTATCGGAGACCCATTTCAGCAGGAATTCGCCGTTGACCTGGCTCGACTTGGTCCAGAGGGCCATGTCGTTGCCGCCGTGGATCGCGGTCTGGAACGTGAAATTCTTGTTGAGCTTGGTGATCAGCTGGATGCCCGTGAAGGTGTAAGGATCGTAGGTGTACATGATCGAGTGGGTATAGAGGTAGTTCTCCGGCGAGAGCTGGGCCTCGATGTCCATCGGCGAGATGTAGCGGCCGACCCGGAGGATGGAACCCTCGCCGATCGTGGGGATGTAATAGTCGACATACAACTGGAGCGGGTCGTAGCCGTAGAGCCGGTTGTGCTTCAAGAGCTGGTTGCTGAAGTACCCCTTGGCCGTGGTGTAGCGGTAATCGATGCCGTACAGGTTCGTGATCTTGAAGCCCCAGTCGGTATGGTCCCTCTGCACGCTGTCGACCTGCCGCTCGAAGATCAGGATGGCCTGCGAGAGCTGGAGCGAGTTGGGGACGATCGCGTACGACAGCGGGATGTTGGACCTTCGCGAAGTGCTGAAGTTGTAGGAGGGGTCCGCCCAGCCGTAGATCTTGATCCGGCTGTCTTTCCAGGCCTGGCCGTTCGGCCCGTTGTAGAGGGCCTCCATCAGCGGGTAGACCGAGGTGTCGTTGACCCCGATATTCGGGCCGATGTGGTCCTGGAACGGGAACGGCGGCGACTTGATCGAGAAGGGCGTGGGCACGTTGCCCGGGCCCCGTCGGGACTCGACAGAAGCGTACTCGTCGGCGACGTCGTCGTTCACGAAGTAAGCATTGAAGAGGCGGCGGGTGAATCCGAGGTCGGACTCCTTGCCGATCGAATTCGGCTTGGGCGCGGCGGGGTCCGAGCCGGGCTGGCCGCCGCCCGCGCCAATGCCCGCTTCCGCCTCGGCCCCGGGGTTCTTCGAGTTGTCCTGCTGGAAGAAGGTCGGCGAGGCGGCGGCATCGGCGGTGCCCGGGAGCGGGGGCAGGGGGGGGAGCGAGGGCCCCGCCGCGGCGTCCGGCTCGGCAGCCCGCGTCGTCGGCCTCGCGACCCGGGCGGGCGTCGGGGTCGCGCCCGTTGCGGGCGGCCCTTGCTGGGCCTTGACCTCCCGCCCGGCGGATATTCCGCCCGCGGCGGACGCGAGCATGATCGCCCGGCTCAGGGTCGAGGAGATGCGGATCTTCCACCCCGGCGGTCCTTCGTACGAGCTGTCCAAAACGTCCTCATTTCGTTCGATGGGGCGTCGAAGAGGGGATATTGCCGTCCCTCGCGCGAAGGTTCGCGAGGAACGACGCCGTGATGTCATCACTTTTCTCGTCAGGAAGTGGGACACGACTTGACGAATCTGCCGGTTGTGCCGGCTCGATGGCCCGGCCCGGCCGCGGCCCGAGGCGGTCGATTGACTCCGATCTCCGTCGCCGCAAAGATGTCCCGGTCCTTGGCGGCCGAGGCTCCCCCCGGAGGTGGCGATGGCGATCACGCTCGCGTGCGAGAAGTGCGGGACCCCGGCCACCGTGCCCGACAAGAAGCTCGGCCAGACGGGCCGATGCGCCGGGTGCGGGCACCTGATGATCATCCGCCCGGCGGGCGCGAGGCCGGCCGGCGCGGTCGCCGGGCCCGGCCCGCTGGCGCCGCCGGCCGCGACGTTCCGCTGGCGGCGGGTCGGCTCGGTCGCGTTCGTGGTGCTCGTGGTGTTGGGGGGCGTGGGCCGGGGGCTGAAGGCCCTCCGCCAGGGTTGGGCGCCGGGCCGGCCCGCGGTCGACCGGGCCGGGCCGGACCCCAAGCAGCAGGCCGCCGCCATCCGCCGGGTCGCCGCCGGCTACGCGACCGGCCCGATCGAGCTGCCGAGGCTGCCCGACCTCGGCCCCGGCCGCGAGATCGAGCCCGGGGTGATGTTCCACGAGGTCGTCCTCGGGCCGCCCGACGCCCCGCTGGGCGGCCCCCCGGGCCTCGACGGCAAGCTCTGGATCTACCTCCCCGCGGGCGAGCACCCGGGGCGCTCGCTCCCCTGCATCCTCAACGCCCCGGCCGGCACCACCCTGATGACCGGCAACGCCCTGGGCGACGCCGATGCCGACGCCGTCCACCCCGAGCGCATCCCCTACGTCAAGGCCGGGTTCGCCGTGGTCGCCTTCGAGCTCGACGGCCACCTCGCCGACGAGACCCCGGGCGACCGGGAGATGGGCGAGGCCATGATCCGGTTCCTCACCGCCCGCGCCGGGCTGGTCAACGCCCACGTCGCCCTGGAGTATGCCCTCGGGAAGCTCCCGATGGTCGACCCCGCGCGGATCACCGCGGCCGGGCACAGCTCGGCGGGGACCCTGGCCGTGCTCTTCGCCGAGCGCGAGCCCCGGCTCAGGTCGGCCGTCGCCTTCGCCCCGGCGCTCGACCTGGAGAAGCGGTTCGGCCCCGAGGCGGTCGCCCAGCTCAAAGCGACCGGCGTCGGCGACCTCGCCGTCCGCTACTCGCCCCGGAACGACGTCGACACGCTCCGCTGCCCCCTCTTCCTGTTCCACGCCCGCGACGACACCAACGTCGACGTCGGCGAGAGCGAGGCCTTCGCCGCCGACCTCAAGGCCAGGGGCAAGGCCGTCACCCTGGAGGTCGTCGCCGAGGGGAACCACTATCAGTCGATGATCCGCGAGGGAATCCCCCGGGCCATCGCCTGGCTCCGGGGCAAGCCGGCGGCCGAGGCCGTGCCGGAGCCGTGAGGGTCGATGCCGATGGGCGACGGTCGCGATCGCGTCGGGCCGTCGCCCATCGACCAGGATTCCTCACCCGTGCATGCCGCCTCAGGCCCCGCGTCGCCCGCCGCCGACGAAGGCGATGGCGTCGGCGGTGCGCCCGAGGAGGTCGTCGACCTGCTCGGTGGTCTCGAAGCCGATGATGAAGCTGTCGACGGTGCCGAGGCCCAGGACGTAGCGGAGCGAGGCGTCGCGACGCGCGGGCTCCTTGAAGGCCCCCTCGGCCAGGATCTTCATGCCGATGACGCCCTTGCCGGCGGAGTGCATCTCCTCCAGTTGCGAGGCGACCTCGTCGGGCTTCTTGTCGTCCATGATCATCCCCTCGGGGTTGATCCGGGCCAGGTCGATCTCGACGAACGGGTCCTTGGCCGAGGTCCGGAGCGGGTCCATGCCGTGGTTGCTGGTGCCGTGGGCCCGGATGATCCCCTCGGCCTTGGCCTGGCGGAGGTAGTCCATCGACCCGGTGTGGTCGGCGGGCCAGCCCTTCTTGGTCATGCAGTGGAGCAGGACGATGTCGATCATCTCGACGCCCAGCTCCATCCGGTACCGCTCCAGGTGGCTCTTGGCGTCGGCCAGGCTGGTGGCGTGGGTCTTGGTCTGGATCACGTACCGGTCGCGCGGGACGCCCTTGAGGGCCTCGCGGAGATAGGTGTGCGAGCCGTACTGGTCGGCCACGTCGAAGAGGGTGACGCCCCGGTCGAGCGCGTGGCGGACGACCTTGGTGAACCCCTTCACGCCGAGCTTGGTCTGGTTGCTCGCCTGGCCCGAGCCGTGGCTCCCGGTCCCCATCCCGACGAGCGAGACCTGGATGCCGGCCTTGCCCAGGGTGACGAGGTCGGTCGGGCCCTTCGGCAGGGCGTTGCGAGAGGCGGCGGCCGGGGCCGAGGCCGGCAAGGCGGCCAGGGCCGCGGTCGCGGCGGTTGCCTGGGCGAGGAAGTCGCGGCGGTTCACGGGCGGCGTCATGAAGATCAGCCTCCGGGTCGGGTGTCGAGGTGTCGGATTTCGTCGGGAAGGGGGGTGCCGGGCCTCGCGAGGTCGGCCACTCGGCCTGATTCTATCGCGGGGCGGGATCTGATACCATCGGGGGACTGCCCGCGCCGGGAAAATAGCGAAGGGGATGCCGCCTTGTTCACGGGATTGGTCGAGGCCCTGGGCCGGGTCGAGCGGGTCGACGAGGAGGGCTCCGGCCGTCGGCTCCGGCTGATCTGGCCGGGGCTCCCCGCGTCCCTGACCCTGGGCGAGAGCGTGGCCGTCAACGGCTGCTGCCTGACGGTGGTCGCGGCCGAGGGGGAGGCCTTCGACGTCCAGGCCGGCCCCGAGACCCTGCTCCGGACCAACATCGGGGCCCGGAAGCCCGGCGACCCGGCGAACCTGGAGCGATCCCTCCGCGTGGGCGACCGCCTGGGCGGCCACTTCGTCCAGGGGCACGTCGACGCCACCGCCGCCCTCGTCGAGCGCCGGCCCGACGGCGAGTGGGAGTTCCTCGCCTTCCGGCTCGACCCCGCCTGGACCCCCCTGATGGTCCCCAAGGGTTCGATCGCCGTCGACGGCGTCAGCCTCACGCTCGTCGACGTCGGCCCCGACGGCTTCTCGATCATGCTGATCCCGCACACGCTGGCCGTCACCACGCTGGGCACGCTCCGGCCCGGCGACCGCGTGAACATCGAGGCGGACATGCTGGCCAAGCACGTCGCGAAGCTGCTGGGGAAGTGATTCACCAGGGACGCATCGCGAACGGCCCACGGCCCGAGCCTTTTCCCCCCCGCGACGATCGCATCATCCGAGGTTTCCATGCCCCCGCAGCGTCAGACCCAGTCGTACCTCCGGAGCCTCTTCGCCCGCAAGGGGATCGCGCCCCGGCATCGGTTCGGGCAGAACTTCCTGATCGACCTGAACATCCACGACCTGATCGTCAAGTCGGCGCAGGTCGGGCCGGGGGACGTGGTCCTGGAGGTGGGCCCGGGGGCGGGGGCGCTCACGAGCCTGATGGCGGCGACCGGGGCCACGGTGGTGGCCGTCGACATCGACCCGTCGATGGCCGGCCTCACCGCCGAGGCGACCGCCGGCCTGCCCAACGTCCGGGTCCTGAATCTCGACGCCCTCAAGGGCAAGAACAAGCTCAACCCCGAGATGCTCGACAACGTCCGCTCCGGCCTGGCCGCCGGCCCCGGCCGCCGGTTCAAGCTGGTGGCGAACCTGCCCTACAACGTCGCCACGCCGATCATCGGCAATCTGCTCGTCCACCCCGAGCTGAACCCCACGCGGGCCGTCGCCACGATCCAGCTCGAGCTCGCCCAGCGGATGATGGCCGGGCCCGACACCAACGACTACGGCGCCCTCACAGTCCTGGTCCAGGCCCTCGCCGAGGTCTCGATCGTCCGGACCCTCCCGCCCAGCGTCTTCTGGCCCCGGCCCAACGTCGACTCCGCCGTCGTCTGCCTGGTCCCCGACGCCGCCAAACGAGCGGCGGTCGGCGACCTGCCCTGGTTCCACTCGGCCGTCCGGCGGATCTTCCTCCACCGCCGCAAGAACCTCCGCCGGGTCCTCTACAGCCTCTGGCGCGACCGATGGGCCGAGAAGGCCGAGGTCGACGCCCTGCTCGACGCCCTCGGCCTCACCGGCCAGGTCCGCGCCGAGGCCATGAATGTCGGCGAGCACATCGCCCTGGCCGCCGCCCTCCTCCGCCGCCTCGGGCCCGGGACCGAGGTCGAGGCGGCTGAGGCCGAGGCCGAGGATGCCGCCGAGCAGGAGGAAGAGGAAGAAGAGTTCGAGGGTGACGACCCGGGCGAGGACGAGGCGGGTTGACTTGCGGCGGGGGTAGGCGCTCGACATTGGGCCCGGGTTTTGCGTACCTGAAGGCAGTCCGCGTTCCGCCTCGCGCCCTGCGTCGGGCGTGCGGTGCTGGCGGTGCCCTCGGGGGCGTCGTCGCGGTGGGAGCCTTCGGCCCGGGATGCCCGGGGTCGGCCGGGCCCACCGTCCGGACGCGATCGATCCCGATCTGATCGAGGAGATCCGCATGAAGTTCCGCGTTGGTACCTGGGTCGTCGCCGCCAGCTCGCTCCTGTCGGCCGCCCTGATCGGCTGCAACCCCCCGATCGACGAGAAGAAGCCGGACGCGCCGGTCGTCACCCCGGGCCCCGACGCCACCGTCACGCCGACCCCGGCCCCGGCTCCGACCCCGGTCCCGGCCCCCGACTCCGGGCCGGGAGCCACCGTCGCCCCGGCCCCGGCCCCGGCCCCGGTCCCGGCCCCCGACTCCCCCAAGGAGGAAGCCAAGCAGGCCGACCTCCCCAAGCCGACCGAAGCCCCCAAGTTCTGATCGGCCTCGCCGAGGCTGACCCGCGGCCGGACTCCCCACCCAACGGGGGGCCCGGCCGTCGTCGTTCTCGGGCCGATCGCTTCCGATCATGGTCCCTCTCCGAGGAGCGTCTCGCCGGCCGACTCGTCGCCTTCGAGCGCCTGGACCACGTCGCGCAGAATCCGGCCCCGCTTCCAGATCCCGAGGATCAGGCAGGCCCCGGCCGGGATCAGCGGCCAACGCTCCTCCGCGACGATCGAGAAGCCCAGGAGCACCCAGAACGCGAGGAACGCGAACCGGAACGCCAGGCGATAGATGAAGCAGAGCTGGCCATGATACGCCATCATCGCCACGCACAGGGCCAGCAGGACCGGGTTCATCCACGAGCCGCGCATCGGGATCTCCTCGCGAATTCGGCGGCCCCCGGGGTCGGGCCGGGCCTTCGAAACCTAGGATTGACGGTGCCCGCCCCGAGGCCCCGATCCCGCGGCTGCCCGGGGACAGATCGCCGATTCGCTACTCGCGGCGACGATCGCGGTTCAACCCTTGGGCCCCGGGGCGAAGTGGGCCGGGGGCCCTCTCCGGGACCGTTGGGTGTGCCCAGGTTTTCTGGTGGGGTCACACGGCCCCCCCACCCTGACCCTCCCCCACCAGGAGGGAGGGGACCGGATGGGCAGAGGCCGCCTTGCGTGGCCGATCCGCCGACGATGGCCTCCCCCCTCGTGGGGGAGGACTGGGGTGGGGGGCCGAGGACGTGGCACCACCAGAATCCCCGGTCACACCCGGACCGTCCAGACGCGGTGATTGTCGATCCGAAGGCGTTGCTCGAAGCCCCCGATGATGATTAAGATAATGGATGGAGCCAATGAGTCGACCCGCGCCGGGGGCGTTGACGGTCGGGTAAGGCCCCGGGGAGTGCTGTACCGTGTGGTCTAAAGTGCTCCGAGGGCTCGAAGGGCGGTTCCCCGGCCTGATCCGGCGGCTGGGCCTCGACCGGTATCGCCGCGAGCTGCCGGCCTTCGGCGTCAGCGTGGCGTTCCACCTGGCGCTGCTGGCGGGCCTCGGCGTGATGGGGATCGCGGCGCAGGCGGAGCTGAAGCGCGAGATCACCAGCCGGGTCGTCGATTCCACGATCCCGCCGTTCGACAAGCAGGAGATCCAGGACCTGGATCAGGCCGACATGCCGGCCGTGCTCAACCCGGTCGGCTCCGGCGCCCCGACGGTCGCCGCGCTCGCCCTGGCCGGGTCCGCCCCGGTGGCGATCCCCACCAAGCCCGACGGCGCGGGGGCCGGGATGGCCCTGGCCAGCGTGAACGTCGCCCGCCCCGGCGAGATGATCCTCCCGACGGCCGCGACGCTCAGCCAGGCGGTCTCGATCCGGGGCAGCGGCGCCGAGCACGTCGGCGGGGTCGAGGGGGCGGTCGACCGGATCGCCGTCGAGCTGCTCAACCGGCTGGAGCGGGGCAAGACCCTGGTGGTCTGGGCGTTCGACGCCTCGGGCAGCCTGGTGGCCGAGCGCGAGAAGCTCGCCAAGCACATCGAGCAGGTCTACGCCCACATCAATCAGCTCGACAAGGGGCAGGTCGCCGTCGGCGACGCCCTGATGACGATGGTCGTCTCCTTCGGCGTCGACCGCAAGGCGATGCTGCCCGAGCCGACCGCCGACCCGGCCGCCATCGGCAGCGCCATCCGCGAGGTCCCGCTCGACTCGACCGGCTTCGAGAGCACCTTCGCGACCGTCGGCCAGGTCGTCGGCAAGTGGGGCAAGTACAAGGACGGCAAGGGCCAGACCTATCAGACGGTCGTCATCGTCGTCACCGACGAGGTCGGCGACGACGAGCCGCAACTGGAGAAGGCGCTCGCCACCGCCTCGGCCGCCAAGGTGCCGATCTACGTCCTCGGCTCGCCCGCCCTGTTCGGCCGGGTCGAGGGGCGGATGGACTACACCAACCCCAAGACCAAGAAGACCTATCGCAACCTCCCCGTCCGCCAGGGGCCCGAGAGCGTGGCCCTGGAGACGATCCGCCTGCCGTTCTGGTACGGCGGCGACCAGTACGACAACCTCGACGCCGGCTTCGGCCCCTACGCCCTGAGCCGGCTCTCGGGCGCCTCCGGCGGGATCTACTTCATCACCCGGATGGGCAACGGCCGGCTCGGCTTCGACCCCAACGCGATGCGCGAGTACCGGCCCGATTGGACGAGCCAGGAGCAGTACGCCCGCGCCGTCCAGAAGGACCCGATCCGCGGCGCCGTGATCCAGGCCGCCACCATCACCCAGCAGAGGCTCCCCGGCCAGCCCCGGCTCTCGTTCCCCTCGGCCGACTCGCCCGACTTCAAGGAGGCGATGGCCGAGAACCAGGAGAACGTCGCCCGGATCGCCTACACCGTCGACGAGGCCCTGGCGCCGATCACCGCCGTCGCCAAGTCCCGCGACCGCGAGTCCTCGCGCCGCTGGCAGGCGCATTACGACCTGATCCGCGGCCGGCTCCTGGCCATGAAGTTCCGCTGCGCCGAGTACCAGACCGCCTGCGCCAAGATGAAGAAGGATGCCCCCAGGTTCCGCGACGCCAAGTCCAACGCCTGGCGGCTCGTCCCGTCCGAGCAGTACACCTCCGGGCCCAAGGACGTCGCCCTCGCCAAGGAGGCGCGGGCCCTCCTGGAGCGGGTCATCGCGGACCACCCCGGGACCCCCTGGGCCCTGCTCGCGAGCCGCGAGCTGAAGGACCCCTTCGGGTTCCGTTGGGCGGAGACGTACGTCCCCCCGCCCCCGAAGCGTAACGAGGCCGACGAGGCCGCCAAGAAGAAGGCCGCCATGAAGAAGGATATCAAGCCCGAGGAAGTCCCCAAGATCTGAGGGCCGACGGGCCGGCCTTGCCCTAGGAGCCCGGCCCGACTCCTGGTATTTTAGGGTCGCACCGGGCCGGGCCGACTTTCGCGAGGCGAGGCGACCCCGCCGACGACGACCCCTCCGCCGCCCGTCCTCCGGGCGAACCGCGCGAACAGACACTTCTGATGGCCGACGACGGGCCGGCTCCCGCGGCCCCTGGCATTGGGGACGAAGCGTCATGGATCTGCATGTGCCGGTTTCGCCGTCGAACGACGGGGCCTTCGACCTGACCGCTCCCCCGGCCCCCGCCGCCCCGGTCGACCCCGAGGGGATCATCACCGTCGAGGTCGAGCTCGAGCCGCCCGCGACCCCGCCGGCGCCGACGCCTGCGCCCGCCTCGGCCGCGCCGCCGGCCCCGGCCGCCGGGGGCACCGCCCCGGGCGTCGAGCCGGCCAAGGGGGGCGACGCCGGGCCCAAGCTCCGCCGCAAGCGGCGCGTCGCCCGCCGCTCGGAGGCGCCGGCCTGGCTGGTCTCGGCCCTGATCCACGTCGGCATCCTCGGCGGCCTGGCGCTGGTGGCCACCACCTCCGGCGAGGTCGTCAAGCGGATCGCCAACATCAACTCGTCGCTGGTGGCCAACCCGAGCGGGGTCGAGGAGCTGACGCCGATCCTGGCCGACCCGTCCGAGTCCCGCAGCGACATGGCCACCGGCGACACCAGCTCGGCGACGGCGGGCCCCAGCGTCGGGTTCGCCTCCAACATCGGCGGCGCCGCCCCCTCGGCCACGCCGTCGGTGGCGCGGACCGGCCGGCCCGTCGGCGAGCGGACCAGCCTGCCCTCGATCGCCAACATCTCCGCCCCCTCGGGCCTCAAGCTGATGCCGTCGATGCTCAGCCGCGACCTCGGCGGCGGCGGCCTGATCGGCGGCGACGTCACGTATTCCGCCTCCGAGGTCGGCGTCGCGCTCGACCAGATCGCCCGCGAGATCCTCCGCCACCTCGGCCAGCACAAGGTCACCGTCGCCTGGATGTTCGACGAGTCGATCAGCATGCGCGACGACCAGAAGGAGATCCGCAAGAAGTTCGACCGGGTCGTCAACGAGCTGAAGGTCAACACGCCCGACGAGCCGGCCAAGGGCGGCAAGAAGAAGTCGAGCGGGCCGCCGCTGACCCACGCCATCGTCGGCTTCGGCGACGACGTCCACTTCGAGCAGGAGAAGCCGACGATCGACATCGAGGTGATCGGCAAGGCCATCGAGCGGCTCCGGGTCGACACGACCGGCAAGGAGAACACGATGTCGGCCGTGGCCAAGGTCATCGGCCACTACAACGGGATCATCTCGCAGGACCGCAAGCTCCTGATCGTCCTGGTGACCGACGAGTCCGGCGACGACGGCGAGTACGTCGAGGAGGCCCGCCAGGCCGCCATCAGCCGCGACGTGCCGGTCTACATCATCGGCCGCCAGGCCCTCTTCGGCTTCAAGAAGCTCGCCATCGACTACCACGACCCCGTCACCAAGGACGTCTACCGCGTCCACATCGACCGCGGGCCCGAGACCGCCGACTTCGAGATGCTCCAGTGGGACGGCATCCACCACCGCTGGGACGAGCAACCCTCCGGCTTCGCCCCCTACGAGCTCGCCCGCCTGGCCAAGGACACCGGCGGGATCTACTTCCTCCTGCCCAGCGAGGAGGAACTCCGGATCCACCGCCGCGAGAAGGCGTATTCCATGAACACCCTCAAGGAATACGTGCCCGACTACGAGAGCCGGACCGCCTACGCCGAGCGCCGCGGCAAGTCGGAGTTCCGCCGGACCCTCTTCGAGATCATCCAGGAGACGCGGAAGTATCCCTTCCGCCACTCCTACCCGATCTTCCCCGACCAGCTCCTCCCCCTGATCGAGCAGGACCTGCCCGTCGTCTCCGAGCGGCTCAACGTCCTCATCGCCATCGAGAAGCGGCTCCGCGAGCTCGAGAAGCTCCGCAACCGCGAGCCCGAGAGGCGCTGGCAGGCGGCCTACGACCTGATGCTGGGCCAGATCGTGGCCTACCAGATCAAGGCCTACGAGTACCGCGCCAACCTCCTGGATATGCGGGCCAACCCGCCCAAGCCGAAGCTGATGCCCACGCCCGAGCTCTACGTCCAGTGGTGGCTCGACCACTCGCGCGAGTCGAAGGCCCCGAAGGAGAAGACCGAGAAGGTCTACGTCGAGGCGATGCGGCTCCTCAAGCTCGTCATCGAGCGCCACCCCAACACCCCCTGGGCCGACCTCGCCCAGGACGAGATCAACCGCGGCTTCAGCGTCCACCGCAACGAGTATAACCACCGCCACAGCGCCCGCTACGAGGAGCGGGCCAAGCTCGTGCCGAAGTTCTGACCGACCATCCGGGAATTGATGGCTGATGGGACAGGTGACAGCATTCGCCGCTCACCCGGGAAGAGATTCGATGGCAAGTGACAGCACTCCCCGCTCACTCCTGGAAGCCCCTGCGAGGCAGCTTGTAGGCCACCTCGCGCAGCAGCGGTTGGTGA
>JAABUX010001458.1_pt1 | contig 35765 bp, 31 predicted proteins | sample 5561851 | NCBI WGS metagenome assembly JAABUX01 (sample SAMN10711883, study PRJNA513361) | rock metagenome | isolation source: Antarctica rocks | place: Antarctica: Victoria Land, Richard Nunatak red sandstone | collected 2016-01-03
CCATGCTTGGACCCTTCGGCCCGACGCGGCGATGAGCCGGTGAGCCGGTGCGAAGTTCGGGAAGTCGGGCCATCGTAGCCGACTGGGAGCCTCAGCGAAATCACCACCCCGCAATCCGTCATGAGCCAAAATCAATTGCGTAACTCCTATGCCACAAACCATGCTTGATCCGCCTCACTCAGCCTGGCCTCGCGGGCAAACTTTGCGGCTCGAAGGCGTGAAAGTTCATCGAGGCGGCTCGGAGATCCTTCGGGGGATCAACCTCTCCTTCGAGCCTGGCCGCCGCCACGTCATCATCGGCGCCTCGGGGTCGGGCAAGAGCACACTCATCCGGCTCCTGAACCGGCTCGACGACCCCGACTCGGGGGAGATCCGGGTCGGCGAGGTCCCGATCCGAACCCTGCCCGTGCTCGACGTCCGCCGGGCGGTCGGCCTGGTGTTCCAGAGCCCTCGCCCCCTGCCGGGCAGCCTGGGCGACAACCTCGCTTTCCCGTTCGAGGTCCGCAAGGCCCCCTGCCCTGAACGCTCAAAGCAGCTTGAATCGCTGGCCGAGGTCGGGCTTGATCCCGCCTGGCTCGACCGCGACGCCTCGCAACTTTCCGGCGGAGAGCGGCAACGCCTGGCCATCGCCGCCGCCCTCGGGCTGGAACCGGAGATCCTGGTCCTGGACGAGCCGACCTCGGCGCTCGACCCGATCAGCAGCCGCCAGGTGGCCGACCTGCTCGACCGCCGGAGCCGCGCCGACGGTCTGAGGACAATCGTCGTCACCCACGACCGAGCTCAGGCGAGCCGGATGGGCGGGTGGGGAATTCGCGTGGAAGCAGGGATCATCGGCGACGAAGGGCCGATCCTGGACGTTTTGAGCCGAGCGGATGGAGCGGAGATGGACGAATGACGAATTCCAACTTCGGTCCCGGCTGGCTTGGCCTGATCTGGGCGTCGATCCCCCTGGTCGTGGCCGGGGCGTTGCTCGCCTGGTTCCGGCTCGGCCAAACCTCATTCATGGTTGTGGCGATCGCTCGGATGGTCGTTCAGCTTATGCTCCTCGCGGTGGTCCTGGGCGGGATCATCAAGGCCGACTCGCCGAGCTTGGTCCTCCTCGTCGCCATAGTCATGCTCGGCACGGCGGCACACGCCGTCGGCGCCCGTCGGCCATCCGAGAAAGGCCGCTGGCTGCTTCGGGTCGAGGCGTTCGGGTCGCTCCTGGTCGGCTCGGCGTTGGTCATGGCGGTTTCAACCCGGTTGTCGCTCCACGTCGAACCGTGGTACGACCCCCGGACGGTGCTGCCGATGCTCGGGATGGTCCTGGGCAACACGGTCTCGGCCATCAGCCTGGCGGTCGAGCGGTTCGACTCCGACCTGAAAACCGACCGCGACCTTGTCGAGCTTCGCCTCAGCCTCGGAGCGACGTCCCGGCAGGCCGCCTTGCCGTCGCTCCGATCCGCCGTCGCCGCCGCGTTGTCGCCGATCTTGAACAACATCAGCCTGGCCGGGATCGTCGCCATCCCGGGGATGACCACCGGGCAGCTCCTCGCCGGGGCCGACGTCGGCCAGGCGATCCGCTATCAGATCCTCCTCTACCTCGGGATCGCCGCCACCGTCACCTTCGGGGTCCTGATCCTCCTGGCGATCCGCTTCCGCCACCACTTCACCGCCGACCACCAACTCCGCCGCGAGAAAATCGGTTAGCCACGGATGGAACACGGATGAAACACGGATCAGAAAGATCAATTCCTCGTCTGATCCGTGTTTCATCCGTGGCTAGCCCATTCTACCCCTGTCCTCTCGGGCGATGATCACGCACAATGAGTCTTGTAGGCCGACCGAATCTCCCTCGACCCGATATGACCCGACGATGCCTGATCTTGACGCAGGTCCGACGCCCGAACCAACCCCCGCCCTGGCCCTGGTCCATGAAGGCTGGAACCACCTGAAGCGGCAGCGACCGCTCGCGGCCTGGGCGAGCTGGCGGCGGGCCTTGCGGTTCGAGCCGGAGCACAAGGCCGCGACGCATGCCCTCGACGTCCTGGCCAACGCCCCCGACCTCCCCGACGCCGCCCGCGCCGATTACCGCTTCCTCACCCCCGTCGACAACGCCCAGCGCGACCGTTGGGATCGAGAACTCCGCTCCCGAGACCTCGGCGACCTCGCCATCGCCGCCGAAGCCTTCGGTCGCCTCGCCGACTCGACCGAACACTCCCCCAAAGGGGACGGCCGGGCACGATTCAACCAGGGGCTTTGCCTGGCCTGGATCGGACGGAACTCCGACGCCGTCCTGGCGCTCGACCGGGCGGTCGGGTCGCTGGCCGAAGCCGAGCCGGGGGTGGCCGTCGACGCCTGGACCTTGGCCGAGGTCGTCCGCCAAGGGGGAGGCGCCGAAGCCCTGGCCGACGACCTGAACCACGTCGCGACCTTGATCTGGACCGAGAACCACTACGACCCCGCCGGTTTCCTCGAAGCCCGGCCCGACGTCCGACCGGTCCCGACCCCGCTCGACCCCACCTCGGGTTTGCCGACCCGCCCCGACATCCAAATCTTCGAGTGGTTGGACCGGCCCGACTCCCAGCTTGGCGACGGTCCTTCGGGCGAGATCCGCCGAATCCTGGCCACGGCGATCCGCTCATCAGGTTCGCTCCGGCTCTCCGGCCCCGACCCGACGTTGCTCGAACAGGCGGTGGCCGAGGCGGTTCGCGCATGCGGCCCCTGGGTGACTTCGGTCCGACGCGAGGCGGGTCCGCTCCCGCTGGCCTTCCTCGACGCCGCAGTCTGGGCGATCCGCTTCCCGGTCGGGACCGACCCCGAGGCCGCCGACGAGTTGAACCGTTCGAGCGTCGAGCGATACTACGAGACCACCTGGATCAACCGCCCTCGCCTTGGGCTGGACGGGCACTCGCCGGTCGAGGCCGGTCGGCTCGCGAGCGGGGGCGACCTCGTGCTTCAGGCCAAGCTCGAAGCCGTCGTCCGGGTCCGCGAGCAGTTGGGCGCGAGGCCGTCGACCGCCCTCCTGTACCAGGGGTATCCGTTCGACCGGCTGAGGCGAAGGGTCGGCCTAACCCCGACCAACCCCGAGGCTGTCGACCCGCTCGACGCCTCGTCGATGAGCGCGGCGGACCTCGACCAGCTCGACCCGAAGACCCTGGGCGACTTCGCCCTACTTGACGCCTTCGAGTCCGCCGCCGCCCTGGGCGAAGACTCCCGGACGGCCCGATTCGCGTCGTGGTTGGCCGACCTCGACGTCTCGACGTCGGTTCAAGCCCTCCGCCGGGTCGACCTGTCGGCGGTCTTCGCGACCCTGGTTCGCCAGGCCCTGGCCGAAGACGACGTCGACCTGGCCCTGGAATGGGTCGACCGGGCGATCGCGGTCGAATCGGCGGTGCATGGGGGGCGAGACGCCGAGAAGTTCACGACCTGGCGGGCCGAGGTCCAGGCCAGGGCCGGTCGCCCCGACGCCTCGCTCCTGACCTACCGCCAGATCATCGAGGCCCGCCCCGACGCCGAGCTTGCCCTCGACGCCGCCGAAACCCTGCTCGACAACGGCCACGACGACCAGGCGCGGACCTTGGCCCAGGTCGCGCTCGAACTGGCCCGGCAAGCCGGGAACGAAGCCCTGGCCGACCGCGCCGAGGCAATGCTCTGAGCGTGAGTGAGGTTGGTACTCCAACCCGTCAGGTTCGGTTCGGCTCGAAGGGCACGGTTTAGAGCACCAACCTCATGGCACCCAAAATCCATCGCGTCTCTCAAGAAACAGGGTTAATGCTGGCTTGAATTTGCGATATTAACCAAGAAGTCCAGCGAGCCCCGCAACGTAACAAGCCGTCTGTGGGTTCGTTCCGCCGCCGGCGTTTCGGGTCGAATGGGCTCGTTTCGTCGGGCGGGTGTTGTTCGGGTGATTGGGTTCGTCTCGCTAAAGCTTGTCTGGCCGCGTTGGGTTCGTTCCGTCCCTGGTTCTTTCGGGCGATTGGGTTCGTTTGGCACGAATGGTTCTGGCGACTCTTCGAAGGATGCGGTTGTGATCGAACTTGATGACGGTAAACCACTTCCGTTCCTCGAAAATCTCCGGTGGGCCGCCGACGGCTTGATCCCGGCGATCGTCCAGGAGGCGGATTCGGGCGAGGTCTTGATGATGGCCTGGATGGACGAGGCCGCCGTCCGGAAGACCTTGGCGACGAAACAAACCCACTTCTACTCGCGGTCGAGGCGGTCGAGTTGGCACAAAGGGGAGACCTCGGGGCACGTCCAGGACGTCGAGTCGATCCACGTCGACTGCGACGCCGACGTCCTCTTGGTCCGGGTCCGCCAGGTGGGCGGGGCTTGCCACGAGGGGTACCACAACTGCTTCTGGAGGCGGGTCGACGACTCGGGACGCTTGGAGGTCACCGCCGAGCCGGTGTTCGCCGCCGAATCGGTTTATGGTCCCAAGGACCATCCGAAACCTTGAGCCGAGTTCGGGCGACTTTCGGGCTAGCCCCCCCTTGGTTATGATGAGAATCCTTCGGTCGTCTCGTGCGAGGTGCGGTTTCCGTGGTCGGTTTCGTCTTGTCCGATGGGGTTGGATCGAATGAGTAGCGTCCTGAACTTCAACGCAGGCCCCGCGCCTTTGCCCCCGTCGGTCCTCGCCGAGGCGCAAGGCGAGTTGCTCGACTACCACGGCCAGGGGATGTCGATCCTCGAAATGTCGCACCGGGTTCCCGAGTACGAGGCGATCAACGCCCGGGCCGAGGCCAACTTCAAGCGGTTGCTCGGCGTCGGCGACGGCTACCGGGTCGTCTTCATGCAAGGCGGGGCCTCGGGCCAGTTCGCCACGGTCCCGATGAACTTCCTCAAGCCCGGGTCGACCGCCGAGTACCTCGTCACCGGGACCTGGGGCGAGAAGGCGGTCGAAGATGCCGAGCTGATCGGCAACGCCCACGTCGCCGCCTCGACCAAGGCCGAGGGCTACCGTCGGGTCCCGACCTCAGGCGAAATCAAGCTCGGCGAAGGTCCCTCGGCCTACGTCCACCTGACCTCGAACGAGACGATCCAGGGGGTCCAGTATCGCGACTTCCCCGACGTCGGCGACCGCCCCTTGGTCGGCGACATGAGCAGCGACATCCTGTCTCGGCCGATCGACGCATCGAAGTTTTCCATGATCTACGCCGGGGCGCAAAAGAACCTCGGGCCTGCGGGGGTGACGGTCGTCCTGATCCGCGAGTCGTGGCTCGAAACGGCGAACAAGAAGCTCCCGGCCATGCTCCGGTACTCGACGCACGTCAAGAACAACTCGCTCTACAACACCCCCCCGACGTTCAGCGTTTACCTCTTGGACCTCTTCCTGACCTGGATCGACACCGAAGGCGGGTTGCTCGAAATCTCGGCGCGGAACGACCGCAAAGCCGCGATCATTTACGACGCGATTGACCGCTCGGGCGGTTTTTATCGAGGCCACGCCGAGGCCGGGTCGCGGTCGAAGATGAACGCCACGTTCAACTTACCGTCCGCCGACCTCGAGAAGAAGTTCGTCGCCGAGGCGAAGGCCGAGGGGATGGTCGGTCTGGCCGGCCACCGGTCCGTCGGCGGGGCGAGGGCCTCGCTCTACAACGCCATCGGGGTCGACGCCTGCCAGGTCCTCGCCAACTTCATGGGCCACTTCATGGCCAAGAACGGGTAACACAACTTAGCCACGGATGAAACACGGATGGAACACGGATAAGAATTTGTGAAAAGAGATTGATCCGTGTTCCATCCGTGTTTCATCCGTGGCTCAAATTGATTGCGATCCGAATTTCCCATGAAAAAACCTCGACTCATGACCCCCGGCCCCGCGCCGGTGCCCGAAGACGTCCTGCTGGCGATGGCCCAGCCTTTGATCCACCACAGGTCGAACCAGGCCAAGGCTTGGAACGACGAGGTCGTGGCCGGGTTGAAATACGTCTTCCAGACCGAGAATGACGTCCTGATCCTGTCGGCCTCGGGGACGGGGGCGATGGAAGCGGCGGTGGTCAACACCGTCCCGAAGGAAGGCAAGGCGATCGTCCTCGACGCGGGCTGGTTCGCGTCGCGGTGGGGGGTGCTTGCGCGGACTTTTGGAATTGAGGTCGTCACACTGAGGACCGAATGGGGCCAGCCCGTCGACCCCGACGCGGTGGCCGAAGCCCTGAGCCAGCATCCCGACGCTTCGGCCGTGTTCGGGACCTTGAGCGAAACCTCCACCGGCACGGGCCACCCGGTCGAGGCGATCGGTCGGATCGTCGCGGGGACCCCGGCGATCTTCGTCGTCGACGGGATCTCGGGGGTCGGGGCGATGGAGTGCCGGACCGACGCCTGGGGGGTCGACCTGCTCTGCGTCGGGTCGCAAAAGGCCCTGATGATGCCGCCCGGCCTGGCGTTCGTCGCCGTCAGCCCCAAAGCCTGGGCGAAGATCGATGCGTTCGACTCCCCATCCTATTATTTCAACCTCAAGGCCGCCCGCAAGGCCGCCAAGGACTCGCTCACGCCCTATACCCCGGCCCATACGTTGATCGGCGGGCTTCGGGTCGCCCTCGACCGGATCAAGGCCGAGGGGATCGAGAACGTCTGGGCCAGGCACGGTCGGATGAGCGAGGCTTGCCAAGCGGGGATCGAAGCCCTCGGCTTGGAACTCTTCTCCGACCGGCCCGCCGAGGGGATGACCGTCTTCCGGGTCCCCGAGGGCTTGACCGACGCCAAGATCCGAGCGGGCCTGATCGACCGGTTCGGGATCACCACCATCGGCGGCCAGGACAAGCTCAAAGGCCAGATCATCCGGGTCGGTCACATGGGCTACACCGACGAGATCGACGTCGTCGCCGCCCTGGCCGCCCTGGAGATGGTGTTGAGCGACCTCGGCTACCCGGTCGAACCGGGCGTCGCCGTATCCGCCGCCCAGAGGGTATTGATCAATCCATCGGTTTTAGCCACGGATGGAATACGGATGGAACACGGATAAGACAAAGCTTACTTTTATTTCTGATCCGTGTTCCATCTGTGGCCAAGTTTGATTTTGTTTTTTGGAGTTGGCATCGTGGCGTATCGGGTTTTGGTGACGGACAAGTTGGCCGAGGAAGGGCTTGCCCTGCTTCGAGCGGAGGGTGGTTTGGAGGTCGTGGTCGACACCAAGCTTGCGGGGAACGTCCCGGCCTTGCGGGAAGCCTTGAAGCAGGCCGATGGGATCATCATCCGGTCGGGGACGCAGCTCACCGCCGAGGTCTTGAAGGACCAGCCCCGGCTCAAGGCGATCGTCCGGGCGGGGGCGGGGGTCGACAACATCGACGCAGCGACGGCGACCCGCCAAGGGGTCGTCGTCATGAACACCCCGGGCGGCAACACGATCTCGACGGCCGAGCACACGATGGCCCTCCTGCTCGCGCTATCGCGGAATGTCGCCCCCGCCGCCGCCAGCCTCGAAGCGGGGCGATGGGACCGGGCCAAGTACACCGGGACCCAGCTTGAGGGGAAGACCCTGGGGGTTGTCGGCCTGGGCCGGGTCGGGCTGGCGGTGGCCAAGCGGGCCTTGGGCTTCGAGATGAAGGTGATCGGCTACGACCCGTTCCTGTCGGCCGAGAAGGCCCTGACGTTCGGGGTCGAGAGCGTCGCCAAGCTCGACGACCTCTGGGGCCAGTGCGACTACATCACGATCCACACCCCGCTCTCGGTCGAGACCCGGAACCTGGTCGGACCTGCCGAGCTCGCCCGGATGAAGCCCGGAGTCCGGCTGATCAACTGCGCCCGAGGGGGGTTGATCGACGAGGCCGCGTTGCTCGAAGCCCTCAACGCCGGGAAGGTCGCCGGGTTGGCCGTGGATGTGTTCGACCCCGAGCCGCCGCCCGCGAATCACCCCTTGGTGATGCATCCCAAGGTCCTGGCGACGCCGCACCTGGCGGCTTCGACCGAGGAGGCGCAGGTCAACGTCGCGGTGGAAGCCGCCCGTCTGATGGCCGACTTCTTCAGCACCGGTCGGGTCCGGTTCGCCGTCAACATGCCGAGCCTGGAGCGCGCCGAGCTTGACGAGATCCGGGCCTACCTCGACTTGGGCCGACGGTTGGGGATGCTCCACGCCCAGATGGACCGGGGGACAGTCAAGGGTGCCAAGCTCCGCTACCGAGGGGAGGTCGCGACCAAGAATACCCGCCTGATCACGTCGAGCTTCGCTGCCGGTTGGATGGAAGCCGCGCTCGACGAGCCGGTCAACCTCGTCAACGCCGAGGTCCTGGCCCGAGAGCGGGGGATCACCATCGTCGAGGAAACCAGCGCCGACCCCGACGACTTCGGCTCATTGATCCAGGCCGAGGTCACGACCGAGGAGAAGACCTACCTCGCCGCCGGGACGTTGTTCGGCAAGGAGTTCGTCCGCCTGGTCCGGATCGGCCCCTACCGGCTCGACGCCCACCTCGACGGGCACTTGCTGATCTTCACCCACTACGACCGCCCCGGCCTGATCGGCTTCATCGGCACGACGTTTGGCCGCCACGGGGTCAACATCGCCCAGATGAACGTCGGCCGCGAGAAGCCCAGCGGCCAAGCCATCGGCGTCGTCAACCTCGACGCCCGGCCGCCGCTCGAAGCCTTGGAGGAGGTCAAGGCCCACCCCGACATCCTCTCCGTCAGCCTGATCGCCCTGCCCGAGTTCGGCGCGACCCCCCCTTGGCTGGCGGGTTGAGCGTCCCTGTGCGGTCGTCGAGTGGAACCATTTCATGAACCGCCAGATCCTTCGCGAGCTTGCCGAGGAGCGAGCCCGCGACGCCTGGGCGCTCCAATATAGCCGACAATGGTCCGGCCTTTACTATTTGGCGGGCTATGTGGTCGAGTGCGGCTTGAAGGCTTGCATCGCCAAGTTGACGACTCAGGATGATTTTCCGGACAAAAATTTCGCCCGCGACTGCTTCACTCATGACATCGGCGACTTGATCCGGCTGGCCGGTTTGCAAAGCCTGGTCAAGCACGAGACCGATCATCAGACGCCCGTCGGCAAGAACTGGCTGATCGTCAAGGACTGGAACGAGCAAGCACGCTACCAACTCTGGAGCGAGACCGTCGCTCGGAAAATGTTCGCGGCGGCCACCGATGCGAATACAGGAGTATTGATGTGGATCAAGAACCATTGGTGATGGATGAAATCGACGCGGGAGCGCAATTCGCTTGGGCTTTCGATCAATACTTGCCGGTCAAGGTCGCCTTCTGGCTCAAGGCCGGCGACGCCGGGCAGCGTTACCTCTATATCGCATCGGATCAAATCAACGATGATAACTTCGATCACGCTTACGGCGAGGTGCTTCGGATCGCGAGTCGGATGCCGTCGATCTACCTCGATGCGTTCCAGGTCAAGGTGATCAACGCCGCAACCCCCCTAGCACGGGCCGCCGCGGCGATCAACGAGCAATATCCGGCTCGCATCGGCACCCGGGTCGGGGGGCGGATGTTTGGCGGCATGAGTATCGACTCGGCCTACATCTACCCGTCCCCCTTGCCGGCTTCAGCCTGACCCTTTTCGGCCGCCACGGGGTCAACATCGCCCAGATGAACGTCGGCCGCGAGAAGCCCAGCGGCCAAGCCATCGGCGTCGTCAACCTCGACGCCCGACCGCCGCTCGAAGCCTTGGAGGAGGTCAAGGCCCACCCCGACATCCTCTCCGTCAGCCTGATCGCCCTGCCCGAGTTCGGTGCGACACCCCCTTGGCTGGCAAGCTGAGGGGTGCGGTGGCGACCCGATCGCAACCCCGGCAACTCGCCGAGCAACGGGCGTCCGACGCCGAAGCCCTCCTCGCCGCCAAGAAACGGTCGGGCGGCGATTATCTGGTCGGCTGCGCCGTCGAATGCGGCCCCAAGGCGTACATTGATCCGTCCCCCTTATCGGCGGCGGTTTGCCGCCCCACCCAGATCGAGGCGAACATGACTGCGGAAGCCCAAGGCGATCGGCTCCCGGGGTTTGGCTGGCGGTCGTTCAAGGCCCGATACAACGAGCGGATGGCAAACACCCACGGCTGGGAAGTCGCGCTGAGCTGCCCGAGGTGCGGCCTGGAGGCGCCGCCGGTCTTCGACGGTTGGACCCCCACCTCTGCCATCAACTTCGGCGACGAGGCGACGATCTACGCCGACATTCACTGCTTGCGATGCGGCGCCGACCTCAAGGAAGCCGCCGGGGCGAAGCTCCGCGAGTTGTTCGCCAGTGTCATTACCCCGCGCGGGAATGTCTTGGCGATCTCCATCGCTCTCGTCGTCGTGCCCGAGGTGCTCGGGGCGGTCCTGATCCCACTGGCGAAGGATTGGCGGGAATTATCCCTGCACCTGATGAGGACGCCGCTCTACTACCTCGCTCCGGCGATCATTTGGTTCAACTGGCAGACCCACTCGGTGCGCCATCGGTGCGCGTGCGGCCAGCCCGCGTACAAGTTCATGGGGCTGCTGGGTCGGAGTGCCTGTTATCGCTGCTCGACGTGCGGGCGGTTGGTCCGCATCCGCGATTGATTACGTTGCGAGCGTCCCGCGCTCGGCGTCGGTGACGGCGAGCGCGGCGTGGATCAGAGCGAGGTGGCTCAAGCCCTGGGAGAGGTTCCCGAGCAAAGTCCCGGTTTCGGGTTCGGCCATCTCGTTGAGGAGGCCGAGGTTCCGGGTTTCGACCAAGGTGAGGAGTTCGTCCATTGTCCGGCGGGCTTCGAGCGGGTGGCCGAGCAAGGCGAACGCCTCGACGAGCCAGAACGAGCAGTGGAGGAGATCCGAAGTGGCCACGGATCGAACAAGGATAAAATTCGGGCAAGAAGATCGAGATCGTCTCAACCGTGCCGATCCGAGGCTGTCATTGACCCAAGCTTGGTGACCTTGACTACGGGCAAGGGTTGCCACCGGTCACTCCGTAAACCTCTCCGGTCGTGTAGCTCGATTCCTGAGAAGCGAGCAGGACATAAACCGAGGAAAGCTCGACGGGTTGGCCGGGCCTCTTGAACGGGACGCTCGCGCCGATATTCTGGACTTTTTCGGAGGGTTGACCACCGGTCGGTTGGATCGGCGTCCAGATCGGGCCCGGGGCGACGACGTTGACCCGAATCCCCTTTTCGATCAATTGGCCAGCCAGGGCTTTCGAGAAGGTCGTGTTCGCGGCCTTGGTGGTGGCGTAGTCGAGCAGCGAGGGGGACGGTTGGCACCCTTGAATCGACGAGGTGTTGACAATTGTCGCCCCCGGCTTCATGTGCGGGACGGCGGCCTTGCAAATCCAGAACAGGGCATAGACGTTGGTCTTCATCGTCCGGTCGAACGCCTCGGAGGTCAAATCCTCGATGCTCTGCGCCGCGATCATGTGACCGGCGACGTTGATCAGAATGTCGAGTCCTCCCAGCGACTTGACCGCTTGCTTGACCATGTCGTTGCAAAACGGCTCGCTGGTGATGTCGCCGGGGATCGGGTAGGCTTTTCGGCCCGCCTTCTCGATCAGGGCGACCACCTCTTTGGCATCAGATTCTTCCTCGGGGAGATAGCTCAAGGCGACGTCGGCGACGTCGCGGGCGAAGGCGATCGCCACCGCCCGGCCGATCCCCGAATCCGCCCCCGTGATCAGGGCCTTGCGGCCTTCGAGGCGACCGAAGCCTTTGTACGATTCCTCGCCGTGGTCGGGCTTGGGGTCCATCTCCTTGGCCAGGCCGGGCTTGGGCTGCGGTTGCTTGTTGAACGGGGGCTGGGGATATTGCTTGAGCGGGTCTTGCATCTCGTATTGATGCTTCGGGCTGGTGCCGAACATGGGGTACGCTCTTTTTCCAGAGGGGCCGATGGAAGTTCACCCGTCCGCCAAGGTCGAAAGGTCGATCACCAGCAAAGGCACAATTCATGCCGATGGCTCGTTGCGTCGAGATTGGTCGGTGAGGGAACGTCAATCGAAGTTGCCGAGCGATGCGGCATCACTGCCTGAGATCCCGGCAAAATCGAGGCTCAATCAAACTGAGAGCTTCACGTTACGCTTGCGAGAAACAGGGTGTCGGATTAGGATGATCGGCGTCGGGGTGCTATGGTGTGACGTTTGCGACCGTATGGCGAGGCTGATTGTTTGCTTCGCATGCCTAGATTTTGATCTCGGTGGAATGGATCATCGGCTTGCCCGCCTTCGGCACCGTCGAAGGATGGGGTCGTCGGCCTTCTCGGATGGGTTCCTCAATGGTGATGACTCACCCCGGCGACAACGGGCTTTTTGGCGGGTATGGCTTGACGGGTTACGACGAGATGTTCGCGGACCGCGACAAGCCTCGGGCTCATTACGAAGCGCTCCACCACCGGCTTGGCGAGATGGGGGCCGACGAACTCGAGCGCCGCCACCGAGCGGCCGACCTCATGATGCGGCAGCAGGGGATCACCTTCACCGTTTACGGTCGGGACCAGGGGGTCGAGCAGATCATCCCATTCGACCCGGTCCCTCGCCTGGTCGCCGCCGAGGAGTGGACCAAGATCGAGCGCGGCTTGACCCAGCGGGTCCGTGCCCTGAACCTGTTCATCCACGACGTCTACCACGCTCGGGCGATCCTCCGAGACCGCGCCGTGCCGACCGACCTCGTCCTCGGTTCGTCGGGCTACCGCCGCGAGTGCGTCGGGCTTCGGGTCCCCAAGGACATCTACATCCACATCTCGGGGATCGACCTGATCCGAGACGCCTCGGGCGAGTACCTCGTCCTCGAAGACAACGCCCGGACGCCGTCGGGGGTGAGCTACGTCCTCAAGAACCGCCAGGTGATGAAGCAGGCGTTCCCCAAACTGTTCGGCCAGTACAACGTCAGGGCGGTGGACGATTACGCCTCGAACCTCCTGGCAATGCTCCGCCATATCGCCCCGCCCGGGTCCGACGACCCGACCGTCGTCGTCCTGACCCCCGGCGTGTACAACTCGGCCTACTATGAGCACAGCTTCCTCGCCCGCCAGATGGGCGTCGAGTTGGTCGAAGGCCGCGACCTGTTCTTCGACGCCGGCCAGGTCTTCATGAGGACGACGCAAGGTCCGAGGCGGGTCGACGTGATCTACCGCCGGGTCGACGACGACTACCTCGACCCGTTGACGTTCCGGAGGGACAGCCAGCTCGGCGTCGCCGGCCTGATCGCTTCGTACCGGTCCGGCCAGGTCGCCCTGGCGAATGCTTTGGGGACGGGAGTGGCCGACGACAAGGGGATTTATCCTTTTGTCCCCGACCTCATCAAGTACTACCTCGGCGAAGACCCGATCCTGAGCAACGTCGAAACCTTCCGAGCTTCGATCCCGGCGCAGAAGCAGCACATCCTGGCCAACCTCGACAAGCTCGTGGTCAAGACCGTCGACGGCTCGGGCGGCTATGGGATGCTGATCGGCCCGGCCTCGACCCTCGACCAGCGCGAGGAGTTTGCCCGGAGGATCGAGGCCAACCCCCGCCACTACATCGCCCAGCCGACCATCACCTTGAGCCAGCACCCGACCCTGGTCGACAGCCACCTCGAAGGCCGGCACGTCGACCTCCGCCCTTTCATCCTGTATGGTGAGGAAATCAAGGTCCTCGCCGGGGGCCTGACCCGGGTCGCACTCCCCAGGGGGAGTCTGGTGGTCAACAGTTCGCAAGGAGGGGGGACCAAGGACACCTGGGTCCTCCGAGGCGCCGCGCCGACGCTCCCTCGGTTCCGTCTCGACCCGTCGAGCAGGCCAGGACTTCGACCCGAGGGGACTCGCTGAGATGCTGAGCCGGGTCGCCGAAAACTTGTACTGGATCAGCCGATACGTCGAGCGGGCCGAGAACGTCGCCCGGCTCCTCGACGTGGGGTTCCACCTCGAACTCGACGCCTCGGGCCTGTCGGGCGACGTCGGCGGCCAGGGGCCGATCGAGTCGGTCTTGACGATCCTTGCTTGCCGAGAAGCGTTCGAAGGCATGCACGGGCCGGGGCCGAAGGACCGCGAGGCCGTCCTCCGCTACCTGACCTTCGAGCGGACCAACCCGCACTCGATTTTGGCCATGCTCGCCCGAGCGCGTGAGAACGCCCGGGGGACCCAAGAAACCCTGAGCGGCGACACCTGGAGCCAGGTCAACAAGCTCTATCTCTACCTGTGCAGCCCCCGAGCCGAGCGGCGGTTCGCCGCCAGCCCGTCGCGGTTCTTCGACGGCGTGAAGCGGTCGTGCGTCCTGTTCGATGGCCTGGTCGACGGGACCTTGCCCCGGACCGAGGTGTTCCACTTCTTGCAGTTGGGCCGCTACCTGGAGCGGGTCAACCAAGTGAGCCGGATCTTGAACGTCAAGCTCCACGGCTTGAGGGCGGGCGGGCCGATCGAGGAGCTTGAGCTTTCGATGCGGGTGGTCCACTGGTCGAGCCTGCTCCGAAGTTGCTCCGCCTACGACGCCTTCCTCCGAGAACATCACGACCGGATCGACCCCGAGGGGGTGGTCCGCTACTTGGTCCTCGACCCCGACTTCCCCCGGGCGATGCGGTTCTGCGTGGCCCGATGCGTCGAGTCGCTCCGAGAGATCGCCGGGGGGGACGAGGACGAATACCGGTCCGAGGCCGAGCGCCACCTGGGCCGGCTCGACAGCGAGCTTCGCTACGTCGACGTCGAAGAAATCTTCGCCCGGGGGCTGAATACGTTCCTCACCGGCATCCAGGATGCTTGCAACCGGGTCGGAGACGAGATCCACCAGGCGTACTTCCAGACCTGAGTAGGGTATCTTGGATCATCGCCCCGGCCCGCGAGCGGGGTCCCGAAAGGCCGCTCGCCGGGCCGCCTCGGTCAGTCGAGGGGAGCGACCTCGCCGCCCGCGCGGCTGGCCAAACCACGCCAGACGGAGATGGCGATCTCATCGCGGATGAACCGAACCGATCCGTCCATCATCAGGGTGTTGACGCCGCCGGAATGATCGCTGGTGGCAGGGAACGAGCCGCCGAGCGGCATCATCCAAATCTGATTGGGGTTGGGGTAGAGGCCGAAGATGTCGACGCCGCAGGCCCCCTCAGGCGGGTTGGGTGCGGCGACATGGTTGTAGCTGGTGCAATGGGTGCCGTAGAAGAACCAGGACTCGCCGCCCCGCGAGTTGATCTTGTCTTCGACGGTCTCGGCCGTCGCGCACGCCTGGATCATCTGGTCGCTACTGTAACCTTGGTCGGGAGGTATAACGCGGTAATCACCGCCCCGCTTGAAGACACGGCGGGTCCAGTCCCCTTGGAGACGCTCCGAGGCGCCAACGGTCTGCGAGAGGCCATCGGGTATGTCGGCGGCTCGAATCAGAAACGTTTCGAACGAGAAGACGCCCTCCCGACCGGTTGGTCCGCCCAAGGGCACATAAACAGGAGGGCTACTGATGTTGACGTTGGGGCCGAGGCAGAACCGATAGTTGGTCCGCCCCATCCCCACGACCGGCGCCGGGGGATCAGCCGGGCAAAGGAACAGGCTAACCGACGCCAGCCGAGCCGTGTAATTTTCGCTCGCTCCAGCCCCGTCTTCCTGGGGGACGGCGAAGTTGATGCTGTTGTAGAGGGGTACCTGTTCGACGTGGGGGAGCACCCAGACCAGCGGACTGGCCCCCTGGCCGTAGTAGTGCTTCCCGAGTGTGGTGACTTGCGTCGCACCGACCACGAGGCCATCGAGCTCGGGCGGGAACGACCCATAGACCGACTCGTGGCCAGCCAACCCCAAGCCGATCTGCTTGAGGTGATTCTGACACTCCGCTCGCCGCGCCGCGGCCCGCGACCCTTGCACGGCAGGAATCAGCAGCGCCAGCAGCAGGCCGATGAGACCCACAACCGCCAGCAGTTCGATGAGCGTGAACCCGGCCCGGCAGCGGACCGGCACGGTGCTTGTCCGTGATCGTTCCATGATCGGAGAACTCCACGAGAGATCGATTAAGCCACGCGCGAACGACGGACCAGGACCGCACGGGCGAGCAGGAAGAGCGCGACGACCGAGAGGATCGCCAGAACGCTGGTGGTGAGCGGGTAAGATGGCCTGTCGATTTCCCCCGGCAGTTCTGGCAGCGGTGGCTGGGAGATCTTGGTGATCCGCCTCGGGGGCGCTCCGTCCGTGACGACTGGGGGCAGGTGATCGAGGTTCCAATCTTTGTGCTTCCCCTCATATTGTCGTTCCGTCCGGGGGTCGAACAGGACCGCGGGCCGAGAAAGGGAAAGAGTAAAGTCCTTCGCTGTCGGGGGATGATCGAAGTCCGCCTGGTCCACGATGATGCGGTTGGTCCGGCCATCGCTGGCGTGACGGGTCCAGAGGAACGGCAACCAGCCGTGGCCCGGAACTTGGCGGATGTCCTCGCAAAATTCCTCGAAAACCAAGCCGTTCTGAGCCAGGCGGTCATAGACGGCGACGCCCCCTCGCTCCAGATCCGCCCAGCAGTCTTGTTGGGAGTCCAAGAAGGAGAAGTTCACCCGAACCAGCTTGTTCCCTTCGCGTGTCGCATTCAGGTCCAGACTGGTCACGCGAATGATCGGGTTTTGCTCCAGAACGGCCAGGAGATTTCCTGAAATACCGCCGTGCTTTCCCTGTGGTGCCCCTAGAGTGAGCGGAAACTCGAAGTGGGAATTCGCGAGGTCCACACCAGCTAGAAACCCTCTGCCGAAGACAGGCGAGCCATCGCGACCCGCCGATATGGTCTCCAGCAGAGTCACCTCATTATTGGTGACGTAACGAAAACTCGATAACCAAGAACTGGATTGGCTGCTTGACGGCCATGTCGTTTCTTTCGTCATGGCATCGATTGGAAAGATGATCTGGAAGCGCGTGTGCCCCTGATCGAAGACCAGCAAACCGTCGGCCTCCGCAGACTTGGTGAAATGGCCGGCTCGCGCCTGGGCGGAATCAGGCGCGAATCCGTCTTGGAACCGAAAGCGGACGGAACCATGCGGGAACCGGGCGTAATTTTCCTGAATTACGCCGCTGATTGACCGTAAAGCGGTTTGATCGTTTTCCCGATCATCACCTCGGGAAAGTACCGGCGATCCGAGGACTACCACAAGGGAAACGATCAAGATCAACAAACATCGACCTATCACGGTGGCTCCTTGCTTAGAACGACTGGTTCAATGCGATCGCAACGGGTAAGCTAAGGAACAGTTTGTCATCGGTGCGGAGATGATAGGTTGGGGTTTTGTCGGCGGGTGCGACCCGCTGGTGCCGCACGGCTAGCGGCGCCATCGTCGATCGAACTCGCCGACAAGGTGACGAATTGAGTGTTCCTGATTGCAGACTCAAAGGAAGCAAGCACGGGAATTGCCGTTTACAACCGACGCCGAACGCCCGCATTGCAATCGGGGATTGACCGAATTTCGAGGACCGATATTTCTCGGCACTCGATCCGGTTCACTAGTTGCAAGCAACATCCTGCTGGTTAAGTGCACAGCCCGTGCCGTAGCAACCACGAGTCACCGAATAAGCTGGAAAGTACGTGTTAAAGCAAACAGTCAGGGCGTGTGTATTGTTACGACCGGTGGTGTAGTTGTCGCAATTGATGGCCGTGATGTCCATGGTGGGGGCGCATTGGTTGTAAGCCAAGGAGTCCACTCGGGCGTAGTAGGCAAAAAGCCCACCCGAGCAATTAATGGGCGCCCCAGTCGGGCCGCAGCCCACCGTGTTGCAGCTAGGCGATTTCGCCACGTTGGTGCACACACCACTCCAGTCGTTAGCGGCGTTGGCGCGGTCGATCAAGAAGCAGGACGAAACCAACAGGGTGACGATGGCGAACGTCGCGAGAGTACGGAAATTCATGGCAGGTCTCCTTGTGTGATCGTTGAGCGAGCGAGTGGAGAATGGGTTGTGATCTAGGGTGCGATGGCCGACCACGGAAGTTGCAGCGTCGGCATCTCGGGACGATCCGTCTGGACGACGATTTGCCCCCCGGGGAATTGGGGGGACGGGGCACCGCGATGGTACGCCAGTTCCACCGTGTGAGAGGTGGCGGGTTGCTTCATCACATCAGGCGAAACACCGAGTGAGACGGTGGGCGAGTCGCTGGTGACGGAAAGGATGCGAAACGGTTGGCCGTCGTTCGCCCTGAGGACGAGCTTGCGCGACACGCGCTCGCCATCGACGCGGACGATGCCGAACGACAGATTCGATGGGGCGGCGAGAATCGGGGTGTGACTTGTCCAGGTTGCGGTGGTCGATAAATTCAGTCCGGCGGCCGTTCGCGCCACGAGGCATGCCGTCTGCGCACCCGTCGTCAGTTGGCGTGCGGTCGCCGACGCGACTCCCAAGTGAATGGGATATCTCAGGCGGCGGACCCGGCCCGAATCGAGCAGATCGACGGCGGGTTCCGCGCCGCGTTCGACGATCAGCGTGGGCGGGTAGCTGAGATCGAAGTCGGATCGAGGGCGACGCTCGCCCTGAGCCGGCTCGAAAATCTCGAAGTACGTTGTCATTCCGTCGCCCAGGTCGGTGCTGGTCGTCTTGACCCGACCCAAATCCACGACGGGCCTCTCGAATTGGGCCTGCGGGTAGGTCCGGAACCGGAGGTAGCAAGTCCAGAACGGGTCCACCGGGTCATCGGTGACGAGCGAACTGCTGACATTCCACTCCCGGAACGTCGGTTGCGCTTGCACGACCATCGTGAGGTTGACCGACTCACCCGGCGCGACCGAGTTCCGATCGAAAGTCGCTTCGGTGCAGGTGCAGCTTTTGCGAATTTCCTCGACCCGGACGGGACGACCGGTCGTATTGAGCAGGCGAAAGGTGTGCGTAACCCGGGGGGTGGTCTCGTAGAATACCGCGCCTGCGTCGAACGTCGCGCCGGGCGCTGCTTCGGGCACCTTGACGGATGGGCGGCATCCCGTCAGCGCAATGAGAGGCAGAAGGCAGAAGGCAGAAGGCAGAAGGCAGAAGGCAGCCGAACGTTGTTTGTCTTGAGCACCGTAGCTCTCTCGATTTGTCGTGAGGGTGAAGACTCAATCGATGGGCAGAGAATAACCGAATTATTTATCAGGTCAAGAGGCACTTGCTGACACCGCGAAAAAATATTGAACCAAGGCCGCTCGCTCTAGCCTGCGGGTGGACGCGGCGCGGGGATTTTGGGTATCTTGGGCCAACCGACGGTAACCCATCCCATTGCCCGGCGAATCATCCTCATGCTTCTGCGGATCAGCCACGAAACCAAGTTATCGTACACGGCGCCGGTGTCGGAAACGGTGTTCGAGGTCCGGATGGCCCCGGCGACCGACGAGGACCAGACGACCCTGGGGTATCGCCTCAAGACGACCCCGGCGTCACCCGTCACGTCGTACCGCGACGGCCTGGGGAACCGGGTCGACCTGTTCAACATCCCCAAGCCTTACGAAGAGCTGATCATCCTGGCCACGAGCTATGTCCGGACCCACCGACGATCGGCGCAGGTCCGCCTAGGATCGGCCCAGGGGTTGATCGCCGAAGGCCCGGTCGCGATCGAGGCCACCGAGTTCCTCCCGCCGAGCCACCTCGCCGACCGATCCGACGCGATCGACGCCTTCGTCGCCGAGCTCCCGCGCCCCCAAGCCGGCGAGTCGGGGGCCGACTACCTCCAGGGGGTGATGGACGCCGTCGGGACCCGGCTCAAGTTCGACTCGAAGGTGACGCAGACCCGGACCAAGGCGAGCGAGTCGCTCGAACTGGGCGGGGGGGTCTGCCAGGACTTTTCGCACCTGTTCATCGCCGCCTGCCGGGGGCTTGGCCTCCCCGCCCGATACGTCAGCGGCTACGTCAACCACCCCGGCGAGCTCGCCACCCACGCCTGGGCGCAGGTCTGGGGAGGCGACCGCGTCGGCTGGGTCGACGTCGATCCGACCACCCAGAAGTTCGTCGCCGACGACCACGTCGCCATCGGCTTCGGTCGAGACTACTCCGACGTCCCCCCCAACCGAGGGTTGTGGAAAGGCCGCGCCGAGGAGACCATCAACGTCACGGTCAAGGTCGAGCCGGTCGATCGAGTCCCGATGGAATGGAACGAGTGGTCCACTCCCACCAACCGAGGCTCCGGTGGGATGTTCCAGTCGCAAAGGATGGGCTCGATGTCCCAGCGCCAGGGGCGCCCCCCCTACCCCAACCAGCGAGGCTACCACTCCGGCCTCCACCAGCAACAGGGGGAACAGCAGTAGAGTTAGATCAAACCTTGATCGAGCAAAAACTCGACGAACTCGAACTTGGTGTCTCGGGTCAGATTGAAGCCGTCGCGGATCTTTCGCAACAACGCGGCGGAGCTGGGCGTTCGCCTCTGAATCAGACCGGCCTTGGCTCCGGCTTCGAGGGCGACAACCGAAGCGATCTTCACGTCGAGGTAGTCGATGCAGGACCGATGATCGAGCAAGGGATATTCACCGACCTCGACGATACACGTTTGATCCTTGGCGATGTTATGGCTGGTGAAAGCGACGCAATACACCTGTGCCGGGTTCTGGACCGGGTCGGAAACCACAACCCAGGTGTGCTTGTCCGCAACCCCTCGCAGGCGAAAAGCATCACCCGCTTGCACTGGTCAACGCCTCGAAAATCGAATCGATCTTGGCTTGCTCATCATGGCTCGCCTCGAACGATCTCGCCGTCGGGTCGGCGACAGTGGCCTGGAGGACATGAGACCAAGAGATCGATTCAACCCCGTCGGGGACGAAGTTTTTGGTATATTCCGGCAAACCACGGGTCAATGCCGCGATCCCGCAGGTGGAAACGCCTCGAAACCGGTCGAGCAACTCCCCGAGCTTTTCGACCTCCCTGGGTGTCAGCTGGCGGCGGCCCGGGTCGGCTTTGAGGACGACCTCTCCGCCATGAGATTCGAGAAACTTTTCTCCATCTCCGCTCGGAGTGCCGAACCCCTTGAGCAGCTTTCGAGTTTGCTTCAGCAACGGGCCGTGATTCGTGGCGACCGCCGAGTCGCCGGTCAGAGTCCGACCCGTCGCGATCAGCAACTCGCGATCCGCCAAGTAGAGCAAGAGCATCAGCCGCGACCGGATCATGATGCCTTGATTCGAAGCCATGATGACCCCAACCGCCTGGGTGGTTCGCGTCGGGTCGAATCTGAACTTCATCGTCGCCACCTCATCGTCAAGAAAACCAGTCGAGGCGGCGGCATGGTCACAGGTGCATCGCCTTAAACTTGCTTGATCGCCGCCGGCTGGTCGATCGCCTCGGGGCCGACCTCGTCGGTCCAAACGACGAACTTGGCCAAGGGGGCCGAGCCGAACGAGGTGGTCAGGGCGACGTCGACGGCGTCTCGGCCCCGGGCCATGACGATCCGGCCGATCCTGGCCCGGTTGTGGCGGGCGTCGAAGGTGTACCAGCGCCCCCCGAGGAAGACCTCGAACCAGCCGGAGAAGTCCATCGGGTCAGGTGAGAGGGGAACTCCGATATCTCCGAGGTAGCCGGTGGCGTAGCGGGCGGGGATGTTCATGCACCGGCAGAACGTCAAGGCCAGGTGGGTGAAGTCGCGGCAGACCCCCTGCTTATCCTTGTAAACATCCCAGGCGGTCTTGGTGGGCCGGGCGTACTGGTAGCCGAACTCGACGTGGTTGTGGACCCAGGTGCAGATCGCCCGGACCCGGCCCCAGCCTTCGGGGGTCTGGCCGAACAGCGACCAGGCGATGTCGGACAACTGGTCGACCTCGCAGTATCGGCTGGCCAGGAGGTACATGAGGACTTCGCTGGGCAGGTCCTCGACCCGGTGCTGGATGGCGCCCTCGGCCTGCTCGTCGGGCTCCCCGCTGTCCTCCATCACGGCGTCGTCCCAGAACGTGATCCTCCCCTTGGGGGCGATCAGGCGGGCGCATCGGTTGCCGAACGTGTCGGTGTAATGTTCGATCGGGACGTCGGGCTCGACGTGGAGTTTCCCGGGCCGTTTCAGCTTCTCGTCCCATTCGGGACGGGTTTCCAGGACCAGGACCATCGGCGCGGGGGCCGGCACGTCGAAAGCGATCTCATACCCGATTCGGATCAGCATGCCACCCTCGTCTGCCGCGCCCGCCCGAGTTTCGCCGGGTGGACTAGTGTTGGATAACATCCTACGACGAACCGTCGATCCCAGTCAACGTCGGCAAAGCGAGATCACGGCTCCACTTGCGTCGAAGGTCCGTCCGTGGTATCAAAGCCGGTCGGATCGAGAAACTTGGGGGCCGAAGGGGGCTTGATGACGTGACGTATTGCGTGGGGATCATGACGGGTGGCGGCCTGGTCATGGCGTCGGACTCGCGGTCGAACGCGGGTTACGATCAGGTCAACATCTGCCAGAAGATGCACACCTTCGTCACCCCCGGCGAACGATTGTTCATCCTGCTCTGCGCGGGGAGCTTGTCCTGCTCGCAGTCGATCGTGACGCTGCTCCGCCGAGACTACGACAACGGCCTCGGCCTGGCCACCGCCGGGTCGATGTACGACGCCGCCCGGGTCGTCGGCGACCAGGTCCGCCGGGTATCCGACATGGATCGCAAGGCCCTGGAGCAGGACGAGTACAAGTTCAACGTCCACTTGATCCTGGCCGGCCAGATCCAGGGGCAGCCGCACGACCTCTACATGATCTACCCCCAGGGGAACCCGCTGAGGGCGACCGAGGATTCCCCCTACCTCCAGATCGGCGAGATGAAGTACGGCCGACCGATCCTCGACCGGGGGATTCGCTACGAGCGGACCAGCCTCGAAGACGCCGCCCGCTACGCCTTGATCTCGATGGACTCGACCGTCCGGTCCAACGTCACCGTCGGGCCGCCGATCGACCTGCTGGTGTACTCCAAGGACGACCTCAAGATCACGCGCTACCGCCGGTTCGAGGCCAAGGACCCCGACCTCTTGGCCGTCCACACCCAGTGGGAGCAGGCCCTCCGCCGCGCCGTCCAGGAACTCCCGCCGGTCCAGTTCGACGGCCGCTCCGAGCCGAAGCTTTGACCGACCGGACCCGATCCGCGAACCCGGCGGAAGTCCGGCCCGCCCGGATGCGTTCCTCCGGAGGGATGACCCAATCGAGGGGACAGGCGGCGAGGTCATGGTGGTCGACCGGGCGGCAAGCCCGACGCATCGTCGGGGCGCCGGAAGTTCCGATTCCCGTTGATCGCTCGGTTCTCATCATATCTTCACTGGACAACAGGGCGTGGCGCTCATCCAATGGTGGGCGTCCAGGGGCGGCGGACGAGGTCTCGGACGACCCGGCGGGACATCCTTCCGGGGAGTCCCGATGAGGCCGACGGTCCGACCCGCTCCCGGGGCCGGCGAACACGGCTCGCCGGCCCAAGCTCGAATCTCCCCTGTCCCCCTGAGGTAAGCATGACTCGAATTGGGATCGCTCGCGCAATGGCTTGGGCCTCCGTGGCCGCCTGCCTCCTCGGACTTGCCCGGCCGACATCCGCCGGATTCACGGCCTCCGTCTTCGCCACGGGGGCGGACGTCAATGCCAAGTCGCCCGACTCGATCACCACCGATGGAAGCCACGTCTGGGTCGAGTACGGCAACGGGGCTTCTTCCACGGCCCCTCCCGGCACGGCCGGCTCCTCCACGATCGCGGAGTACGACCTCTCGGGCAAGGTCCTGAATACGTTCAGCATCGCGGGCAGCGCCGACGGGCTCAAATACAACTCCGCCACGAACCAAGTCTGGGTCCTGCAGAACCAAGACTCCAACTCCGCGCTGACGACCATCAACGCCAGCACCGGCGCGACCGCCCAATACAGCTACACGGCCCCGCAGACGCCGGGCCGGGGCTACGACGACGCCGTGTTCGTCGGTGGTAAGATCTTCTTGAGCTATACGAACCCGGCCAATCCGACGGACCCGGTCATCGTCCAGGCGACGCTCAGCGGCAACACGATCTCCGTCAGCCCGGTCGTGCTCGCCAACGCCAACGGGATCAACACCGCAACGGGCCAGTTCGGCTCGATCATCGCGAACGACCCGGACTCGCTCCGCCTGAAGCCGGACGGGAGCCTCGTGCTGTCCTCCGGGGACGACGGGGCGCTGACCACCGTGAAGAACCCCGGAGCCGGCAACCAATCCGTCAGCTTCACGAAGCTGATCGGTGCAACCGGGTCGAGCCTGAGCGGTTTGGACGACACGGCCTACGCCAGCGGGAGCGACCAGCGTCTGCTCGTCGCCGACACTGCCAACAACACGATCTATGCCTTGCAGGGAACATTCCAGGATGGGGGCGCCTACGCCTCGATCGGGAGCACCAACACGGTGGACTCCATCGACCTGACGACCGGGATCTCCACGTCGATCACCGACGGGCTGTTCCTTGGCAATGCCTCGCCGCACGGACTCCTCTTCATCCCGGCGGCCGTCCCCGAGCCATCATCCCTCACACTGGTGGCCATCGGGACCCTCGCGGGCCTCGGCTACCGCCGGTTCCGCTCCGGGGCCTCCGCCTGATGCCCCTATGAACGTCGCCCGGGGTCCCTGGTGGCATGCCCAATAGGGACCCCGGGTCGTCCAGCAACCTCATCAATAGGCTTCAAAGATAACCGAGGTCGGCCAGGCGCTGCTGGATCGCGGCGTCCTCTTCCTCGGTGTAGCCTGCGGCGTCGGTAGGCTCGACGCTGACCGGGGCGAACGTCGGCTCGCCGGGCGTGGCGTCGGATTCAGCCTCGGTCTCGGTCTCGGTCTCGGGGATGATGCTGGGATCGAACAACTCGTTCATCGGTCGTCCGTCCATGTCGGGGGGGATGGGGACGCCGAGCAGGTGCAAGATCGTCGGCGTCACGTCGAGCAGGCTGGCATCGGGGTTGAGGTGGGCGCCACGCTTGACGCCTCGCCCCGAGGCGATCAGGACGCCTTCCATCCGGTGATCGCCGGTCGGGCCGAACGAGGGGGAGATCAGCTTGTTGGTCGTGAAGTCGTGGAGGCCGATCGTCCGGTATCGCCAGTCCTTGAGGACCACGGTCAGGTCGGGGGCGAGGTGGGCGTGCGGGCCTTCGTAGAGGTCTTCGCGCTCGAGGACCTTGTCGACCAAGGGCTCGCCGGTCTCGGGGTGGGGGATCTTCATGAGGCCCGCCTTGATCTCGTCCATCAAGGGGCGGACGTCCTCCGGGTCGACGCAGCCCATCGGCTGACGCCCCTTGATGTTGATGAAGATCTGGCCGAAGTTGCCTTGTGCGTAAGCCTTGGTCTTCGACCAGTCGACATGCCGCTTCGACAGGAACGCCGACTCGGCCAGCCGCTCGATCGGCCCGGTCTGCTTGCCTCGGAACCGACCCACCCTCTGCTCGGCCATGTGGAACTTGACCATCAGGTTGTAGAACCATTGGGGGGTCGCCCCCCGGTCGTAGAACCACTTCTTTTGCTTGACGTAGAGCGTGTCCTGGAGGGCAATGTCGCCCCGGTCCAGGAGCCAGACGTTGAAGTTGACGTACCAGTCGACCGCTCCGAATCCGTGGTCGCTGATCAGGAGGAGCGTCGTGTCGGGGGGCAGGTCGGCCTCGATCCGGGCGATCCCGGCGTCGAGCTTCCTCCAGAAGTCGACGTAGCCTTCGCGGATCTTCGAGAGGTCGCGCCCCTGGGCCTCGCGGTGGGCGGTTTCCCAGACGTGCCAGAGTTCGTGCTGGATGCGGTCGGTGGCCATCAGGTCGAACATGAAGAGGTCCCAGGGGCACCGCTTCATGAGGAACTGGACCGCCTTGAGGTGGTGTTCGAGGTATTCGGTCAGTTCCTTGAGGGCGTTGGCCTCGTTCCCTCCGTCGTGGACCGCCGTCGACCAGGCTCGGTACGGCTCGCCAAGCGCGGTTTCCAGCTCCCTCATCAAGGCGGGGTCGCTGGAAAAGTCCGGGGCGTTGGCGGGGCTGAGGAAGTCGCCGAGGTAGAACCCGGGGGCGGGTCGAGCCGGGTAGCTCATCGGCACGCCCCCCGCGACGGTGGACTTCCCGTGGCGACCGAGGATCTCCCAGACGAGGTCGGTCTGGATCGCCTTCGACGAGTTGACCCGCCCCACGAGCGGGTTGTGGCTGTATTCGAGGAACTCGAAGACCCCGTGCTTGCCCGAGTTTTTCCCGGTCATGATCCCGGTCCAGGCGACGGGGCTGAGCGGCGGGAAGATCGAGTTGAGCGTCCCGGACGCCCCGACTTTCATCAAGCGGGCCAGCGTCGGCAGGTCCCCCGACTCGGCCAGAGGTTTCAGGACGTCCCAGGTCGCACCGTCGAGGCCGAGCACGAAAACCTTCATGGAAGAGTCCCATTGTGATATCAACCCGAAGGGATCAGCGAGCGCCTCGCCCATCTCGGCACCATTGACCAATCATTATCGACCCCCCAGTCTACCCGACTTGACGAAAAACGCGAATGAACAAAGCTTGAAGGGCGGGCCGATCCGTGGTGGAGCCGCCGACAGTCCGGCTCGACCCTCCAAGATCAATGAGGATGGACCGGTGATCTGATGCAATGAGAGGATGTCGTTTTTATTCACTAACCCTCTCAGAGAGTGGGTATATCAGCTTTTGAACGTCAATAATTTCCTCATACCGCCTTATGTTGCTGATGTGCCCGATCCTCCGATGATAAAAATTTAACGGACGTCGTATTTTCGCAACTTCATCTCAGAAGCACCAACATTCCCGGGCAATCTCGACTAAGATGTGGATCGACTCGTGATCCCATGTGGTCGTGGCGACGATTGCAACCTCTCATGGCCCGGAACCGCGACTCGTCATCGGCCAAGGTCGACGATCGACCGTCAAATCCAAGCCACCCGTTCGCTTTTGCTGGAGTCCTGCCATCGTCCTTCCTCGCTCGCGCCGCGACGGATGATCGGGTCGAATCAATTGACGCTTTCAAAGTCCACGCTTGCCGGGATGAGGCCCACTGAGCCTCCCGGGAAGACGACCCTGAGCGGGTCGATCGTATTCCTCTTCCACTCAAGTCAACTGGCGAAAGACCATTGGATTTCGAGCCTCCGCGCCCCAATTTTTTGATCGTACTCCCGGAGGTTCGACCGATGGATTATCGGCCAGGTGTTGATGTCGCTCGCTTACTATCGGCAATCTTGGTCGTCTGTTTTCACGCACCCTCGGCACCTTGTCAGCAATATACGCTTTCCGGCTTGGCTTACTTGATATTGCTGACATTTTGTTTCCAGGGGCTTGGGCGAGTAAGGGTGGGTTCTTATACTCTCCAAAAACGAGCGGTTCGGCTCCTCAGCCCTTGGGTCTTCTGGTCTTTGTTCTACATCGCGATCAAGATCGTCCGGAATCAGCCGGTGTTGGCCGACTTTTGGTCCCATCCGGCCAAGCTCCTGATCGGGCCGGAGATCCACCTCTGGTTCCTTCCGTTCGCTTTCCTCGGCGGAATCGCAGGCCAGTTTCTCCTGGATGTGGCGACGCGACTTCCTGGGCCTCGGCCCTGGCTCTTCCTCGGGGGTGTCGCCGCGTGTCTGGCCGCGATCGTCCCTCCCCTGCATGGTTTATTCCCCGAGCCGTTTCGTCAGTGGATGTACGCGCTACCTCTCTTGCCCGTCGGACTTGGATTCGGGCTGTCTCTCAACCTCCCTGGAGACCAACGCTCGGTTGCCTTTGCCTCGCTGCTGGGGTGTGCCCTGGTGATCTCCTGGAGGTGCGGCGAGCTTTCTTACCTCTTGAGCTTGGTCGCCCTCGCCGTTTCCGTCCCGTGGAAGACCAGAGAACTCCCCTGGCTGAAATATCTCGCCAGCTTGAGCATGGGTATCTACTTGCTCCATGAGACCGTGTTCCTCGTGATCCACAAATATCTTCATTCGGCCCCCTGGTATTTCTTTGCCGTGGCGGGCGTCCTCGGGTCGGCCATCGCCAGCGGGGCGATCTCGTTGATCCCCCGACTCGACCTCGTGGCCTTTGGGGCGGCCCAACCCGCCCGATCGAGCGTCGGGGTGACCTCGCGTCCGGTCCCACCTTCGAGCCCCGCCTCCCTTCCAGCCCAGGCGGTCATCGTCTGCTGAGACAGAGTTGGCTTTGCGAGAAGCCCAAGCTCGTCGGAGCGATGGTCCCGTCCCTTCGGTGGTCGATCAACCCCGTCGATCGCGAGAGCTTCATGGGGTGATCCGAGGGAGTCGACGGACCCCGAGATTGAAATTGCTTCAGGCCAGCCAGGAGCCATCGGCCGGAGTTCAGTAGGTCCGCGACCGGACAAGGGCGGTCGGGGCGACTTGGACTTTGATCGAAGAAAACTCGCCGAGTCCCGGGCGGCGGAGTTGCCTCGTGGTTGTCGGTCTCCTAGGATTTCGACTCTCGACGGACATCGTATCGACTGGGGCGACGATCGCAACGGGTCGCGCTTCGCCCGATCGATTCTTCGCTCCTAGTCGGAGACCCGACGGCGACCCCCCTTGGGCTCGGGCCTTCGGCGGGTTGACCAGCTTTTTTCGAGGAAGTCGGCGATGCCCAGCTTGTTCGATCCGATCCAGGTGGGCGACCTCCGCCTGCCCAACCGGGTGTTCATGGCGCCGTTGACGCGGTGTCGGGCCGATGGGGGTGGCCGGGTGCCCAACGCCCTCATGGCCGAGTACTACACCCAGCGGGCTTCGGCGGGCTTGATCCTCTCGGAGGCGACGTCGGTCACCCCGATGGGCGTCGGCTACCCCGACACGCCGGGGATCTGGTCGGACGAGCAGGTCGAAGGCTGGAAGCTGGCGACGAGGGCCGTCCACGACGCGGGCGGGATCATCCTGCTCCAACTTTGGCACGTCGGGAGGATGTCCGACCCGATCTACCTGGACGGCAAGCTCCCCGTCGCCCCGAGCGCGGTCCGGCCCGGCGGCCACATCAGCCTGGTCCGGCCGGTGAGGGGCTTCGAGACCCCTCGGGCGCTGGACCGCGACGAGATCCCCGGCGTCGTCGCGGCCTATAAGCTCGGCGCCGAGAACGCGATGAAAGCGGGGTTCGACGGGGTCGAGATCCACGGGGCCAACGGCTACCTCCTCGACCAGTTCCTCCAGGACAAGACGAACCTGAGGACCGACGACTACGGCGGCTCGCTTGAAAACCGGGCGAAATTGATGCTCGAAGTCGCCGACGCCGCCGTCGAGGTCTGGGGTCCGGGCAAGGTCGGGATGCACCTCGCCCCCCGAGGCGATGCGCACGACATCGGCGACTCGGACCCGTTGGCGACCTTTTCTTATGTCGCCAGGGAGCTGGGCCGACGCAAGCTGGCGTTCTTGTGCGCCCGCGAGCATCTCGGCGACAAGCGGATCGGCCCCGAGTTGAGGCGAGCCTTTGGCGGGGTCTACGTCGCCAACGAGAAGTTCACCCAGGCCACCGCCGAGCGGTTGATCGAAGCCGGCGAGGCCGACGCCGTCGCCTTCGGCGTCCAGTTCATCGCCAACCCCGACCTCCCTCGCCGCTTCCTCGACCATTCCCCGCTCAACGACCCCGACCCGACCACCTTCTACGCCCCGGGGCCCAAGGGCTACGTCGATTATCCCTCGCTTCCCGCCTGATCGCGCGGTCCAATCGCGTCAACTTCGACTATTTCACCTCTGACGGGGCGCAAACTCATGGAACATCGACAGCTCGGCGGATCTGGTTTCAAGGTCCCGGTCCTCAGCCTGGGGACGGGGACGTTCGGCGGCGGAGGCGAATTCTTCAAGGCTTGGGGGTCGAGCGACGTCGCCGAGGCCACCCGGCTCGTCGACGTCTGCCTCGACGCCGGCCTGACCTTGTTCGACTCCGCCGACATCTACTCCGGCGGGATGGCCGAGGAGATCTTGGGCGAGGCGATCAAGGGCCGACGCGACAAGGTCCTGATCTCGACCAAGGGGACGTTCCGCTCGGGCGACGGCCCCAACGACGTCGGCTCGTCGCGCCATCACCTCAAGAGGGCGATCGAAGGGAGCCTCAAGCGGCTCAAGACCGACTACATCGACCTGTACCAGCTCCACGCCTTCGACGCGATGACCCCGATGGATGAGGTCCTGGAAACCTTGGACCATGAGGTCCGCGCCGGTCGAATCCGCTACATCGGCTGCTCGAACTTCTCGGGCTGGCACCTGATGAAGGCGCTCGACGTGGCCGACAAGTACGGCTACCCCCGGTACGTCGCGCACCAGGCGTATTACTCGCTCATTGGCCGCGACTACGAGTGGGAGTTGATGCCGCTGGGACTGGACCAGAAGGTGGGCGCGGTGGTCTGGAGCCCGCTCGGCTGGGGGCGCCTGACCGGCAAGATCCGCCGAGGGCAGCCGCTCCCGGCCGCCAGCCGACTCCAGAGCAAGGCCGTCGTCGACCTCGGCCCAACCGTCAGCGACGAGTACGTCTACAAGGTCGTCGACGCCCTCGACGTCGTCGCCGCCGAGACCGGCAAGACCGTCCCGCAAGTCGCGCTCAACTGGCTCTTGCGGCGACCGACCGTCGCCAACGTCATCATCGGAGCGAGGAACGAGGAGCAGCTTCGCCAGAATCTCGGGGCCGTCGGTTGGGAACTGACCCCGGCGCAGGTCAAGATCCTCGACGATGCCAGCGCCACCACCAAAGCCTATCCCTACTGGCACCAGAGCGGATTCGGCGAGCGAAACCCCGCCCCGGTCTGAGATGAATCTAGCCACGGATGGAACACGGATAAGAGAAATCAATTAAATCTTATCCGTGTTCCATCCGTGGCTAAACCGAATTTTAATTCCCCCAGCCGCTGTCGTCATGCTTGGGAGTTTCCTTGGCGTGGTCTTTGCCCGCTTCGGGTTTCGCCGGGTCGCCGCCGCTGGCGATCTTGTTCCGCTCGATGGCGTTGGGGTCGATGTATTGCGTCGGGGTCGGGTCGGCCGCCGAGGCGAAGCCGGTGGGGACCTCGGGGCTGCCGATCCTTCGGTAGATGATCCGGCATTCCTTGATCTTGGTCGTGTCGGCCTGGCTTCGGCTCGAAGTCCGGCCCAGCCTGGCGACGCTGATGATCGCCGAGGGGGATTGCGGCGAAACCTCGGCGGTCTGCGATCCTTCTTGCTTCAGGACGCGCTCGCCTTCGACCACCTCCTCGGCCCGGACGATCTCGTGGCCGTCGGGGAAGTGGTCGAGCATCAACTTCTCGGCCTTGTGTCGATAGTGGGTCGGCCACCGGTCGGTGTTCTCCGGCATCCCGACCACCCCGAAATTACCATCCTGGTAAACGTATCGCACGCCTTGCGAACCCGCGCAGCCACCGCTCGATGACATCAGCAGCAAGAGGGTGAGCATTTTCCAGGGACGCATGGATTCCTCCCATGCCGGCGACAACCCGTCAATCCTTCGGGTGGGCCGGATGGCGACAGAAGGCGCGCCACCCCCAACAGGACAGCGTCGAGCCAACTCGGGGTCGGGAATGCGGTCAAGGTGGGATTATCGAGGTGTATCCGCTCAATCGAGCAAAGAACGGACCATTTTAACTTGATTCTTCGGTTGTCAAGGCCGATTTCTGAAGCGTCAATGCCAAATCCTCCCCTTTCGGATCAACCGGCTCGGGTTGACTGCAAACCGATTCGGGTGAAAACTAGCGGCGCAACCGGTGGAACCCCGATCAATCCTCGGTGCACCGCCGCATCGAGCCTCCGATGACCCTGGATCATCAACCCGTTGTCCAAGATCGAAGGGATCGCCAACCCGCGGATCGAACGACAGGAAGCGTGTGGTCATGCGATGGAACGCAAGCCGTTGGATCTTGGCGGCCCTGTTGGTGGGCACAGGGTGCGCGACGGGTTGTCAGACCACATCGATCACCAGGGTCGGCCGGGCGTCGGCGTCGACGTTCCGGGCCCCGATGAGCCAACCCTCGGGTTGGCCCAGCCCCCAGCCCGAACCGCTCCCGATCGGCTCGGACCCGCTCCCCTCCTCGAACATGAGCGACCCCGACGTCTTGATCGTCCACGCCGAGGCCAACCGGCGGGCGGGGGTCCAGTCGATCCCCGCCTCGCGCGAGCTCGCCGCCCGGTTCGAGCTGATCGCCGTCGGCGAGGCGACCTCGGCGATGACCTCCTCGAAGGCCGAGCCGTCGAACCGGGTCGACGCCCCGAAAGCCCTCGACGCCCGCGCAGTCTACGCCTCGGCGCTGAGCGACTTCCTCCGCGACTCGTCGAGGGACCGGCTCCGGCTCGACCGGAAGTGGGAGGACAAACTCGGTTCGCAGGGCATCAATGTCCACTTCGACCCCGAAGCCTCGACCTGGACGCCCGACCGCTTCGACGAGTTCTTGATCGCGTCCGACTACAAGATCGAGGGGCTTGATCACCAGTTCAAATACGAAGGGGTGGGCGTCCCCCTGATCGGGGTCCGTCGGTTTCGCCCTTGGGAACTCGGTTCCCGCGAGGGCGAGGCGAAGTTCCTCATGCCCCGCCAGGTCTACCCGGTGACGGCGGTCCTCAAGCTCCGAGGCAAGGGGAACGGGGGGGACGGGGTCGAATTGGCGTCGCTCAAGGAAGACCTCCCGACCAGCCCGGTGGCGATCCCCCCGACCCCGAATGCCGAGTACGTCCTGGAGTTGCACGACCCGATCGTCGAGCGTCGGGTCGAGTTCGACGGGCGGTCCGAACCGCTCGCGGCCGACCTGACGACTTCGCTGGCGTACCACTTCATCCACAGTCCACTGCCGATCTTGCAGGAGGTCGGTCTCCTCGACCCGCAATGGCTCGAAAAGCTCGCGGGGCTTTACATGATCCACCCCTACGTCCCGGGCAAGATCCCCGTGATCTTCGTCCACGGGCTCCGGTCCAGCCCGGCGGCGTGGCTCAAGGTGATGAACGAGATCCGAGGCGATCCCAACCTCCGCGAGCGTTATCAGGTCTGGCTGTTCCTGTACCCGACCGGGACGCCGTTCCCCTACTCGGCGAGCAAGCTCCGCAAGTCGCTTTTCGAACTCAGGGACGTGGTCGACCCCGACCACTCCGACCACGCCCTCGACCGGGCGGTCTTGATCGGGCACAGCATGGGGGGCTTGATCTCTCGGATGATGATCTCGAAGAGCGGGGAAGCGATCTGGAACCTCGTCGGGACCCGTCCCTTCGACGAGCTGAACGCGACGCCCGAGCACAAGGAGATGCTCCGCGACATGTTCTTCTTCGAGCCGCACCCGATGATCACCCGCGCGGTGTTCATCGCCACGCCGCACCGGGGGAGCGAGCTTGGCGACCAGTTCATCGGCCGACTTGCCGACCGATTGATCCGCCTCCCCAGCTCGCTCCGGAAGACATATCGGGCCTTGATCGTGCAGAACGGCCGCGACTTCTTCACCCCCGAGGTCCGCTCCGGGTTGCCGTCGTCGATCGACGAGCTTCGCCGGGACAACCGGCTCTTGAAGGCGATGAACACCCTGCCCGTCCGCCCGGGACTCGAAGCCCACTCGGTGATCGCCCGGGAGAACCCGCTCGACCCGGTCGAACTGAGCACCGACGGCGTCGTCGCCTACACCAGCTCGCACATCGACTGGGCTGCCTCGGAAATAGTCGTCAAAGGGGACCACGGCTGCCAGGACACCCCCGAGACGATCGAAGAACTCCGCCGCGTCCTCAGCTTGCATCTCGACTCGACCGGGGCCCATCAGGACGACCCCGAGGTCCGACGAGCCTCGAACCCCGCCCTGGCCTCGATCGCCACGCCCGACGAGTCGAGGAAACGTCGAACCAGGGTCAAGGCACCCGCCGACCCCATTCCGGAAGCCGCTCCGGCTCGATCATGGCGACCCGTCCGCCGTTGAGGGCGTTCGGACTCCGGGGCTGTTCAGGGTCCCATCCTGTAGAATTGGTCCATCAGCCCGACCCTGCCCCGGACCAAGTCCGCCTTCATCGGCTCGTAACCGAACACTTCCTCGCCCCCTTTGCGGATCACGATCCGGAAGGGCTGCTTGAGCGTCTCGGTCAGGTGGAAGACCGTGACGTACTCGGCCAGATCGTCGAGCCAGTTGCGGGCGCCGTAGAGCGACACGAAGGGGGTCCGACGCAACGAGTCATAGACCTCGCCGGCCCGGTCGACGGGGATGACCCCTCCCGCTTCGTAGAATCGGACCCGGTCGCGGATCGGGTCGCGATACCGAGGGGTGGGGACCGACAGCTCGCTCCAAACGCCGTCGGTGAAGGCGGTGGGAACCGGTTTGACGCCCCCGGGCTGGCCTTCGTCGGGGATCATCGGGGTCAGCTTCAGGCTGGCGTCGACGACGTGCGTCGCCTCGTGGAGCAGCACATAGACGAGGGCGTCGAGCTTCCCCGCTTCGACGCTCACGCTCATCATCGAACCGGAGGCGTCGAAGCAACTCCTTTCTTTCCGGGTGAGCCAGTCCGAGACATCCTGGCGAAGGATCGCGGCGTTGATGGTGATGTCGAACAGCGCGTAGGGTTCGTCCGGATTCACGACCGAGGTGAGCGCCGTGTTGGGCATCCCGTCGAGGAAGCTGATGACGCGGAGCCGCTCCCGGAGGACTTTCCGGTGCAACGCCGGAAACGAGTCGATGGCGGCCCCGAGTTGGCGACGTTCCGGGTCGGCCAGGGCGTGGATCTCGGGCGAGCGACGGTCGGCTTGCTTGAACAGGTCGAGGACCGACGCGGGCGTTGCCTCGATCCTCGACGCGAGCGAACTCGTCGGATCGAGCACATGACGCCGATGAGCTTCGTCACGGTCGGTCCGGGTCGGCTCGTCGGCCTTTGCCAGGACGCCCGGGCCAAGCCACGCGAGGGCGGCCATGAGCAGTCCGGAGATGGAAGGATGAAGCACACTCATCTTGAACCTGGTCACCTCCAAGGGCTTCGACGAATCGATGCGGAGGGAGCGATGGTTCGAAGCGTACTCTCGCCCGAAGGATCATGCAAGGTGCGGGGGTCGCCGATCACCACCTTCGCCCTTCGACGCTGCCGATCGATCGAGGGGCGGTGCTCGGATCAACCGGAGGTGGGGATCGAGGTGGTGGAAAGGTACTTTTCGAGCATCTCGAACAAGGTCGGGACCTCGACCGGCTTGCTCAAGAACGACGACGCCCCTTCGATCGAAGGTTCGGCGGTGGTCCGTCCGCCGAGGTCGCCGGTGAGGATGATGACATTCAGGTCTTCGTTCTCGGGCTTCGACCGGAGAATCCGGAGCGCCTCGAGGCCGCCCATCACCGGCATCATGAGGTCCATCAAGACCAGGTTGGGCCTGGATTTTTCGATCTGGTCGAGCGCTTCCTGGCCGTTCTCGGCGGTCCTGACGGTCAGACCTGCCTGGCGCAAGAGTCTCTGGAGCAAGATCCTCGATGGCTCGTGGTCCTCGACGACCAGGACTTCCCCCTGGTATCGAGCATGGCTCGGGAACGCCCCCTTCCCCGCGTCGGGGTTCGGGTCGCTGTCGAGGGCGACCCGGCTCGGGGGCAAGGAAACCTCGAACGTGCTCCCGGCCTGATCGGGGCGGGTGCCGACCTCGATCTTGCCCCCCATCGCGACGACCAGGCGTCGGCAGATGGCCAGGCCGAGTCCCGTCCCCTTGGTCCGGTCGCGCTCGGGGTTGCGGAGCTGGGCGAACTCGTCGAAGATCCCCTCACGCATCGGTTCGGGAATGCCGATCCCGCTGTCCTCGACTTGGAGAAGCAACCCGTCCTGGGTCGAAGCGCGGGCCGAGACCCGGACGTGGCCGGCTTCGGTGAACTTGATCGCGTTGGCGACCAGGTTTTGCACGATTCGGCCCAGCTTGACCCGGTCGGTCCGGAGGATCGCCGTGGGGGTCGCCACGTCGAGGATCAGGTCGAGCCGCTTTTGCTCGGACAGGGGTCGCATCCCCTCGACCGTGGCGCTCAAGAAGTCGCCGAGGGGGAAGTCCGACTCGGAAAATTCCAGCTTCCCCTGGTCATGTCGGGCGATGTCGAGCAGGTCGTTGACCAGTTCCACCAGCGCCGAGGCGTTGCTCAAGAGCGCCCCGGTCAACTCGTCGACGTCTCGGGCGTCGATCGAACCCGAGGGGGACGCCTGGCCGATCG
>JAABUX010001459.1_pt1 | contig 35764 bp, 29 predicted proteins | sample 5561851 | NCBI WGS metagenome assembly JAABUX01 (sample SAMN10711883, study PRJNA513361) | rock metagenome | isolation source: Antarctica rocks | place: Antarctica: Victoria Land, Richard Nunatak red sandstone | collected 2016-01-03
CAGGAAGAAGCCTTGCGGCAGCATCGAACGGAATGGCTTGAGCAGCAGCATGGCCAATGGGACGCTGTCGGTGAGCGCGATATTGGTGCCACCGAGCGCTGCAAGTCGTGGCGCGTCCAGGGGCGGCCATCCCCAAGGCGCGGCCAGGAAGTAGCGCTGCCCGATCGCCGACACTGCTTCGTCCGCGATCAACGGCATGTGCAGCGGCGCGCCGGGCCACAGGCTTTGCAGCGGGAACAGCCATGCGGCATAGGCCAGGCCCAGCAAGAGCGCAACAAGATAGGCTGCGGCCGGCCTCACGCTGCCAAGGCTTGGTGGCCAGACCGAAGACGCTGAGGCCAGCGATGCGATTGGCCCTGAACATCCCCAATTCCACCCGGCAGATTGCGCCGAATGCAGCGTTGGCGAACCGCCCGAAGCGACGCATATCGCTGCGGCGCGGCGCATTGCTGCACTGTATCCGGCCAGTCAGGCGTACGGCGGCCACGAAGGGAAGCAGTGCTGCATAGAAGTAGCACCCCAGTTCCAACCGCAGCCCGGCGCTGCGCAACAGGCGTTCGAGTTGCGCCAGGGTGTAGCGGCGATGATGCTCCAGAAACACGTCGTGGCTGCTCCACAGCGCCTGGAAGGCCGGCACCGTCACCAGCACGCGGGCGTCCGAGGGAATTTTTGCCATGTATTCGGCCACCAACGCGCGATCATCCGCTACGTGCTCCAGCACGTCCATCATCAGCACCAACGTCGCGTCGCTGCGGTCCACTCGGCGGCGAAACCGCATCGGACGGCCATCGACCTGTTCCTCGTGATCGTCAGGGTAGCCGGAATCGACGCAGGTCGCCTCAGTTGCCTTGCCGCATTCAAGAAGCTTGCGGGCGAAGAAGCCTGAGCCGGAACCGACGTCCAGGATGGGTCCGGGCGGCAGCTTGGCGATAGCCGATCGAAGCGCGGCAAGCTTGGCCTGGTAGTACCAATGTGTCGATGCATCGCCGACTAAACGTTGCTCCTTCAAATCCATATGCGCCACCTACCATGGCGGGGCGGCATTGCAAGGCTTTACCGCCTCGTGGTTCAAGACAACGTTTCCGACACAATGATTGACCGCTGCAATTGAACTTTTCGGAACAAGACACGTTCGCACCTCCATCGAACTTGAAAGGCTTTCGACATGAAGATGACACTTGTGGCGGCGACCCTGGCGGTTGCATTCGGTTTGGCGCCGGCGGCCCAGGCAGCGGGCTGCATCAAAGGCGCGCTTCTGGGCGGAGTCGCCGGGCACTATGCCGGGCATGGCATCCTGGGCGCCGGCGCTGGATGCATCGCGGGGCGGCATATCGCCAACTCACGTGCGCGCAACCAGGCGGCGCAGCAGCAGCAAAACCAGCAGCAGTATCAGCCGACGAACCAGCAGGGGGCGCCGTACTCGCAGCAGCCGTATCAGGGTGGTGCGCCCGTTTCGCAGTAGCCGCCAACGGTCGTGCGTCCGTTATGGACGCACGACCGCCAGCACGATCTCGATTACAATCAACAAGATAATCGAAAGCTCCATCACCGCCGACCGGCTGCTTTGCGCTTCGTCATACAAAGCCGTGTAAGTGTCCCGGATGATCGACAGCTTGCGATCCACCGCAGCGGCCACCACGCGGACGCGAAACAACTCCAACGCGGCGGCGTAGATGCGGGCGAGATAAACGTCCCCAGTGACCTGGAGGGCGTTGTCGACTTTCTCGGTCAATTCAGTGACTTCAGCCACCAAGGTGTAGAGACCCCGCGCCAGCTTGGCGTAGCGGCGCGATTGCGCGAAGTTTGCGGTCCGCCGCGTCGTTTCCACCAAGTCGTACATGCGCGGCAATTCATCGTCGAGCAACTCATCGTAGTAGCGCATCTCCAGCAACTGTGCGTTCGCGACTTCGATCACGTCGGCCACGTCGGAATCGCCGCGGGGCTCGTAGATGAAGGCGCGGTCCCATGTCAGCACCGCCAAGTCGTCGGCATAATATGAAAAGCGGTTGCGGAGCAGGTCGGCGCGCGCGGTGTCCGACAATGCCCGCTGCTCCCCCGACAGCAGCGGCACGAGGTCCAAGCGATCGGTCAAGGCTGCCGCAGCCAGGTCCTCGTTGAACGCATGCACGGTGCCGATCAGGTAATCCTCCTCGATCGCTACTCGGCGCGGCCTTTCCAACGCTTCGCTGAGGGCATCCCGCACCTGGGCGAGCAACCCGTCCCATGGTGTCACGGCCTCGGACCCGACGCTGTGGGCTGCCGCGTTCATCAGGGCGGTGAACCCGTCCCAGGGCAGGTCGACGATCGCCAAGCGCAGCGCGATCACCACGACGCCGAAATCGTAGACCCGCGCCGTGACTGCGGCCGTCTCGCCCAACGGAAGAAACACCGGGTCCAGCCGGAGCGACACCGGGGGGACGCCGAAGCTCATCGCCTTGGGCGGCGTGGCCGACAGCTTGCTGCGGGTGCTGGTGCCGGCACGGCGCGCCCACAACCCTTCCGCCTTGGACAGATCGATCGCGTAGGCGATGTCGAACAACCGCAGCGCGGTTATATGGCCAGCCCGGACCTGCATCAGGCGCGGCGGCGCGCCTTGAGCAGGGTGGGCAAAAGCGGCGCCAGGAACCGTCCGGTGTAGCTTTCGGGGTTGGCCGCCACCTGCTCCGGGGTGCCTTCCGCGACGATCCGGCCGCCGCCGTCGCCGCCTTCCGGCCCCAGATCCAGCACCCAGTCGGCGGTCTTGATGACTTCCAGGTTGTGCTCGATCACCACCACCGAGTTGCCCTGGTCGACCAGCGCGTGCAGCACTTCCAGCAGCTTGCGGACGTCCTCGAAGTGCAGCCCCGTCGTCGGTTCGTCCAGGATGTACAGCGTCCGCCCGGTCGCCCGGCGCGCCAGCTCCTTCGACAGCTTGATCCGCTGCGCCTCCCCCCCCGACAAGGTGGTGGATTGCTGGCCGAGCGCCACGTAGCCCAGGCCCACGCGCTGCAGGATGCTCAGCCGGTCGTGGATGCGGGTGGCGGCGCTGAAATACGGCACCGCCTCGTCCACCGTCATGGCGAGCACCTCGGCGATCGACTTGCCCCGGAACTTGATCTCCAGCGTCTCGCGATTGTAGCGGGCGCCCTTGCAGGTGTCGCATTTCACGAACACGTCGGGCAGGAAGTGCATCTCGATCTTGAGCACGCCGTCGCCCTGGCACGCCTCGCACCGGCCGCCCTTCACGTTGAAGCTGAACCGGCCGGATTTGTAGCCGCGCGCCCGGCTTTCGGGCAGTTCGGCGAACCAGTCGCGGATCGGGGCGAACAGGTCGGTGTAAGTCGCCGGGTTGGAACGCGGGGTGCGGCCGATCGGCGACTGGTCGATGTCGATGATCTTGTCCAGTTCGCCCAAGCCGTCGATGCGGTCGTGCGGCGCCGGCACCTGGCCGCTGCCCATCAGCCGCCGCGACGCCGCCTTGTACAGCGTGTCGATCACCAGCGTCGATTTGCCGCCGCCGGAGACGCCCGTGACGGCGGTGAAGGTGCCGAGCGGGAAGGCGGCGGTCACGTCCTTGAGGTTGTTGCCGCGCGCCCCGACCACCCGGATCACCCGGTTCTTGGATACCGCCCGGCGGCGCGGGATCTCGATCCGGCGGCGGCCCGACAGGTAATCGCCGGTCAGCGACGCCGGGTTGGCGGCGACCTCGTCGGGCGTGCCGTGGGCGATGACGTGGCCGCCGTTGATGCCGGCGGCCGGCCCCATGTCGATCAGGTAGTCGGCGGCGCGAATGGCGTCCTCGTCGTGCTCCACCACTAGCACGGTGTTGCCCAGCGCCTTGAGCCGCCGCAGGGTGCCCAGCAGCCGCTCGTTGTCGCGCTGGTGCAGGCCGATGGAGGGCTCGTCCAGCACGTACAGCACGCCGGTCAGGCCACTGCCGATCTGGCTGGCGAGCCGGATGCGTTGGCTTTCCCCGCCGGACAGCGTGGTCGAGCCGCGGGCCAAGGTCAGGTAGTCGAGCCCGACATCGACCAGGAACTGCAGCCGCTCCACGATCTCGCGCAGGATGCGGTGGGCGATCTCGGCCCGCTGCGGCGTCAGCGTGGCCTCCACCGTCTGGAACCATTCGAGCGCGTGGCGGATCGACAACTCGGACGCGGCGGCGATGTGCTTGTCCGCGATCCGCACCGCCAGCGACTCGGGCTTCAGCCGGGCGCCGAGGCAGACCGCGCACGGCTTCTCGGCCTGGTAGCGCGACATCTCCTCGCGCACCCAGGCGCTGTCGGTCTCCTGCCAGCGGCGCTGCAGGTTGCGCAGCACGCCCTCGAACGGCTTGGTGACGCTGTAGGCGCGCACGCCGTCCTTGTAGGTGAACTCCACCGGGTCCTTGGTGCCGAGCAGGATGGCGTCGCGCACGGGCGTGGGCAGTTCATCCCAGGGCTTGCGGGTGGTGACCTTGAAGTGGCGCGCGAGGCTTTGCAGGGTCTGGTCGTAGTACTCGCTGCGGGCGCCGGACCAGGGGGCGACGGCGCCCTCCGCGATGCTGGCGCGCTCGTCGGGGACGACCAGCGCCGGGTCGAAGAAGCTCTCGACGCCGAGGCCGTCGCAGGCCGGGCAAGCGCCGTGCGGGCTGTTGAAGCTGAACAGCCGCGGCTCGATCTCCTCGATGGTGAAGCCGCTGACCGGGCAGGCAAAGCGGGACGAGAACACGGTGCGCGAGGCATCGTCGGCGTTCTCGGCGTACACCACGCCGTCAGCCATCGCGAGCGCGGTCTCGAAGCTGTCGGCGAGGCGGGACTGCATGCCCTCGCGGACCACGACGCGGTCGACCACGGCTTCGATCTCGTGCTTGGTCTTGCGGTTGAGCGCGGGCACGTCGGCGATCTCGTGCAGCGTGCCGTCGACCTTGACGCGGGTGAAGCCGCGGCGCTGCAGCTCGGCCAGCTCCTTGCGGTACTCGCCCTTGCGATCGCGCACGACGGGGGCGAGCAGCAGCAGCCGCGTGCCCTCCGGCATGGCCACCACGCGGTCGACCATCTGGCTGACGGTCTGCGCCTCGATCGGCAGGCCGGTCGCGGGCGAGTAGGGCACGCCGGCCCGCGCCCATAGCAGGCGCATGTAGTCGTGGATTTCCGTGACGGTACCCACGGTGCTGCGGGGGTTGCGGCTGGTGGTCTTCTGCTCGATCGAGATGGCGGGCGAGAGGCCCTCGATGCTGTCCACGTCGGGTTTGCCCATCAGTTCGAGGAACTGCCGGGCGTAGGCGGACAGGCTCTCGACGTAGCGGCGCTGGCCCTCGGCGTAGATCGTGTCGAACGCCAGCGAGGATTTGCCGGACCCGGACAGCCCGGTGATGACCGTCAATTGGTCGCGCGGGATGGAAACGTCGATGTTCTTGAGGTTGTGCTCGCGCGCGCCGCGCACGGTGATCGATCCGGCCATGCGGCGGTGGTCCTTACATTGGATTGTGTTCTGGTCTTGTTCAACCCATATGGCAACCAGGCGCAACGAAGGGAAGGCCCCCGCTGGCTGTAGGCGGGCCGGTCCGCTATGCTGCGTCGAGTGTTGAGGGGTGAAGTGCGATGGCCGGCAGCGTGAACAAGGTTATCCTGGTCGGCAATCTCGGCCGCGACCCGGAGTCGCGGGCGATGCAGAATGGCGGCAAGGTAGTCAGCTTCTCGATCGCCACCAGCGAGAGCTGGAACGACAAGGCATCGGGCGAGCGCAAGGAGAAGACCCAGTGGCACCGGATCGCCATCTTCAACGAGAAGCTGGGCGAGATCGCCGAGAAATACTGCCGCAAGGGCAGCAAGGTTTATATCGAGGGCGCGCTGGAAAGCCGCAAGTTCACCGACCAGTCCGGCGCGGAACGGGAGACGACCGAGGTGGTTCTCGCGCGGTTCCGCGGTGAGCTGACGTTGCTGGACGGGCGGAATTCGGGCACCGGCGGTGAGGCGGGCGACTCCGGCGGCTACCAGGCGCGTCAGCCCGCACGGGCCACGGCGCCGGCTGCCCGCTCCGGCGGCGCGCCGTCGTGGGAGCCGGGCCATGGCGGCGGCGACCTCGACGACGATATCCCTTTTTAGTTAAGGCTTTCCTTTGAGCGATATCACGACCCCGCCCGACGAGCCCGCCGTCTTGCATCCGGTGATGCTCGAAGAGGAGATGCGGCGCTCCTACCTCGACTATGCGATGTCGGTCATCGTCAGCCGCGCGCTGCCGGACGCCCGCGACGGGCTGAAGCCGGTGCACCGCCGTATCCTGTATGCGATGCAGGAGGGTGGCTACACCAACGACAAGGCGTATCGGAAATCCGCGCGCATCGTCGGCGAGGTGATGGGCAAGTACCATCCGCACGGCGACGCCTCCATCTACGACGCGATGGTCCGCATGGCGCAGGCGTTCAGCGTCCGTGTGCTGCTGATCGACGGGCAGGGCAATTTCGGCTCCATCGACGGCGACCCTCCGGCGGCGATGCGCTACACCGAATCGCGCATGTCCCGCGCCGCGTCGTACCTGCTGGCCGACATCGACCGCGACACCGTGGATTTCGGCCCGAACTACGACGAAAGCGAGAGCGAGCCGCGGGTCCTGCCGGCGAGCTTTCCCAACATGCTGGTCAATGGCGGCAACGGCATCGCCGTCGGCATGGCGACCAACATCCCGACCCACAACGCCGGCGAGGTCATCGACGCCACCCTGCGGCTGATCGAGGACCCGGACACGTCGTTGGACGAGCTGATGAAGATCGTCCCCGGCCCGGACTTCCCGACCGGCGGCATCATCCTGGGCCGGGCCGGCATCCGCAGCGCGTACGAGACGGGCCGCGGCTCGATCCCGCTGCGGGCCAAGGCGTCGATCGAGGAGGTCCGCAAGGACCGCTCCGCCATCATCGTCACCGAAATTCCTTACCAGGTGAACAAGACCACCCTGCTGGAACGCATTGCCGAACTGGTGCGCGGCAAGCTGGTCGAGGGCATCAGCGACCTGCGCGACGAGAGCGACCGCGATGGCATGCGGATCGTCATCGAGCTGAAGCGCGACGCGACGCCCGAGGTGGTGCTGAACCACCTGTTCCGGTTCACCCAGCTGCAAACCAGCTTCAGCGCCAACATGCTGGCGCTCGACAGCGGCCGGCCGCGGCTGATGGGATTGAAGGACGCCTTGCAGGTGTTCATCGCCTTCCGCGAGGAGGTCATCCTCCGCCGCAGCCGCTTCGACCTGATGAAGGCGCGCGAGAGGGCCCACGAGTTGGTCGGCCTCGGCATCGCCGTCGCCAACATCGACGAGGTCATCCGCGTCATCCGCGCCAGTCCGAACGCGGCGGCGGCGCGGACCGAGCTGATGGCGCGCGACTGGCCGGCCGGCGACGTGCGTCCGCTGCTGGCGCTGATCGACGACCACCGCAACGCCATCGTGACCTCGCCGGAGGGCCACGACACCGTGCGCCTGACGGAAGCGCAGGCCCGCGCCATCTTGGAGCTTCGCTTAGCGCGGTTGACCGGGTTGGAGCGCGACAAGATCCAGGCCGAACTGGCGGAGGTCGGCGAGAAGATGGCCTACCTGCTGGGCATCATCGCCAGCCGCATCCGCCGCTTCGAGGTGATGCGTGACGAACTGATCGCGGTGCGTGCCGAGATCGCCACCCCGCGCATGACCGCCATCGTCGACGCCGTGGCCGACCAGGACGACGAAAGCCTGATCGAGCCCGGGCAGATGGTCGTCACCATCACCCGCGACGGCTTCATCAAGCGCACCTCGCTGGACATCTTCCGCGCCCAGAACCGCGGCGGCCGCGGCCGGACCGGGGCAGGCACGCGCGGCGACGACATCGTCACCCGCAGCTTCATCGCCCACACCCACCAGTGGGTGCTGTTTTTCTCCAGCGGCGGCAAGGCGTTCCGGGAGAAGGTGTGGCGCTTGCCTGAGGCCAGCCCGACGGCGAAGGGGCGCGCGCTGGTGAACATGCTGCCGGAACTCGGGTCGGACAACGTCACGACCGTGCTGCCGCTGCCGCAGGACGAAACATTGTGGGAAAACCTACACTTGATGTTCGGCACCGCCAGCGGCACCGTGCGGCGCAACAAGCTGTCCGATTTCGGCCGCATCCGCTCCTCGGGGCTGATCGCGATGAAGCTGGACGAGGGCGACCACCTGATCGGCGTCGCCACTTGCCACGACGGCGACGACGTGTTGCTCGCGACCCGGCGTGGCCGTTGCCTGCGTTTCCAGGTCGGCGACGCGACCGTGCGCGTGTTCAGCGGCCGTGACAGCTCCGGCGTGCGCGGCGTCCGCCTCGGCGCTGGTGACGAGGTGATAAGCCTGTCCGTCTTGCGCCATGTCGAAGCCACCGTCGAGGAGCGCGCCGCTTATTTGCGTGGCGCCGCGGCCCGGCGCCGCATTGCCGAGGACGATGCCGAAGTGCTGCCCGAGGTGTCGACGGAGATCGAGGAAGTCGTGGCCGATATCGCGATTTCGGCCGAGCGGGTTGGCGAGCTGGAGGCTGCCGAGGAGTTCATCTTGACGGTGACCGATGGCGGCTTTGGCAAGCGATCGTCGGCCTATGAATACCGGGTTAGCGGCCGGAGCGGGCAGGGTATCGCCAACATCAGCCTTAGCCCGCGCAACGGCACGGCGGTTGCCGCCAGCTTTCCAATCCGGCCCGGCGACGACGTGATGCTCGTCACCGACGCCGGCCGCCTGATCCGCGTCCCCGGCGACCAGGTGCGCCTGACTGGCCGGCAAGCGATGGGCGTGCGCCTGTTCCGCCTCGGCGACACCGAGCGCGTGACCAGCGTGTTCCCGGTGGTCGAGGCCGTGACCGACAGCGAAGATATCGTCGACGAGGCCGTGCTGGACCACGGCGGCCCGCTGGATGCGCCCGATGCCTGATCCTCGGCACACCGGCATCTACCCCGGCACGTTCGACCCGGTGACCAACGGCCACATGGACATCATCGCCCGCGCTGCCCGCATCCTGGACCGGCTGGTGGTCGGGGTCGCCGCGAACGCCGGCAAGGGGCCGATCTTCCCGATCGAGGAGCGGATCGAGTTGGTGCGCGCCGAGATCGCACCTATCGCCGAGCGCACCGGAACCATCATCGAGGTGACCAGCTTCGCCAGCCTGCTAATTGACTTCGCCCACTCGGTTGGCGCAAGCGTGATCATCCGGGGCCTGCGCGCGGTGTCGGATTTCGATTATGAATTCCAAATGGCGGGCATGAATTACCGGTTGGACCAAACGGTCGAGACGGTGTTCCTGATGGCGAGCGAGACGCACCAGTTCATCTCCTCCCGCTTCGTCAAGGAGATTGCCCGGCTCGGCGGCGACATCTCGTCGTTCGTCCCCGCCCTGACCCTCGAGCGCACGCTCGCCCGGGTCCGCTGACGCCCAAAACTGGAGATCGATCATGGATCGTCGCGCTTTTCTATCAACGATTGCGATTGGAGCACTGATGTCTGACGCCGCCACCGCCCAACAGCCGGCACTCGACCCGGAGAACACCCTGTACATGGATCTCAAGGACGGACGGGTGGTCATCAAGCTGCGTCCTGACCTCGCGCCCAAGCACGTGGCGCAGATCAAGAAGCTGACGCGCGAGGGGTTTTACAACGGCCTGGTGTTCCACCGCGTGATCGACGGCTTCATGGCGCAGGGCGGCGACCCGACTGGCACCGGGGGCGGCGGCAGCAAGGAGCCCAACCTGCCGGCCGAGTTCACCAACAGCGTCAAGTTCCTGCGCGGCACGGTGGGCGCTGCCCGCACGCAGGATCCGAACAGCGCCAATAGTCAGTTCTTCATCATGTTCGGCCCGACCCCGTCGCTGGACGGGCAGTACACCATCTGGGGCCAAGTGGTGTCCGGAATGGAGTTTGTGGACCACATCAAAAAGGGCAGCGGCGGCAGCGGGAGCGTCAGCGCTCCGGACAAGATCGTCCGGATGCAGGTCGCGGCCGACGCGAAGTAGCTGTCGTAATTGTCTCCGTGGCGCTGCCGGGGTATAGGGCGGCGCCGCGTGTGGGCCTGTAGCTCAGTTGGTAGAGCACGAGACTTTTAATCTTGGTGTCCAGGGTTCGATTCCCTGCGGGCCCACCATTACCCTGACAGATGCAAAGATTTAGCGGATCCGGCAGTACTGAGCGGCCCCATATAGGTGATGCGCGAGAGGCGGCCTGAAGGCCAACTTCAACCCGGCACAATGATGCTGCTGCCATTGATCCGTTATGCCGCTAAGCTCAATGCGCGCCCTGGAACAGGGAGGGGGAAGGCGAGACTCTCATCGTCGCTGCCCAACGACAGATACCTGGCATCGAAGTTTGCCGTCTTCTGCAAACGAGCAGAGTCGACAATGGTAAGGAGTTGGCGGTCCAAGCGGATCAAGCCCTCTGACCGCAAGGTCATCACCGATCGATTGGTGTGGACCAAGCTGAGCCCCAACATGTCCGCCAAGTCCTCCTGGCTTACTGGGAAGCGGCATTGCAGACCACTGGTCAGCCCAACAGTTCGGCTGCGCACGAAAGTTTCGCACAGAAAATGAGCTAAGCGCTCCTTAGCTGACCTCTGACCAAGACTGATAAGGCGTTCATACAACATTGCTTGGTTAAGTATCGCTGAGCGGGACAACGCTTCTTCAAGGGCGGGACAGTCCGCCACTAGCCGATCGAGAGTTTGCCGCTTCAACTCAAAATAGGTCACAGCCGTCAGCGCATGGACACTGTAGTCCGTGTTCAACCTGCCCACACCTCGAAAATCGCAGATGTCGCCTGGAATGAACAAGTCCGTGATCTGCCGCCGCCCATCAGAAAGCATCATATAGCGATAGGCGTATCCGTGTTGAAGGAACCGTACGCCTGATTGGTGATCGCAGGAGTGACTAAGATTGCTTCGGGCAGCGATCTTTCGTGTCGTGTCCAGGGTTGCCTCGAAGGCGCCCTGATCGTCATTCGTGAAAACGGTCAATCTTTTCAGATGCGCGAGCAAAGGCGCGCTGAGCGCTTCAAGCTTAGCGGTGGCGGCAATCGGCTGCATAACGGCAATCCCTTCCACGCGATGCACTTCGCCGTGCATCGGGAACGCTTAATTTGTTTGCGTCGCGCCAAAAACGATAAGCGCTGCAACTTAGAGTAGTAACATTGCATAATCAGATCGATATTGCAAACGATCTGCCAGGAATATGCCGAAAGTTTTAATTTATGGACAAGATCATCGGGTCAGGCTGCGCGACGCCCATGCCGGCGTGGTTGGCGCCGCCGCTTCGGGCATGTGAAGCCTGGCCTGGGCGTGCCAGCCGGCTAAACACGAGCTGGGTCACGTCATCACGGCAAGGCTACGCCGAAGATCCTCGGCCCGAAGCCAGAGCCGCCCGGGGTTGCCCGCCGCTAGTTCCTGCGCGATCCGCGGAAAACTGGCCGGATCGAGCGCGTAAGTGCGGCCGTAGGCAGTCATCGCAGCCGCCATGTCGCCGAGAGCCTGGTGGAGGCTGCCAAGGTTGTGCCAGGTTTGCGCGCGCCCAGGGTGGCACGCGAGCGCGTCCAGATACACCGGAACCGCCTCGGCCAGCCGCCCGGCTTCGTGCAGGGCAGTGCCCCAATCGTGTCGCACCGCCCCGTCACGCGGCAGCAGCGCGGCGGCGGCGGACAACACCGATGCCGCCTGCCCAAACCGCCCGGCGCGAAACAGCATTTGCCCCAGAACGTGCCGGACCTCCCCGGCATCCGGGTGACAATGGGCGGCAGCGACGGTCCGATCGAAATTGCCGGACGCGAGCAATGCCGTGGCGTAGGCCCGCCGAGCGTCGGCGTTGTCTGGACGACATCGCAACGCAGCATCGAAGCCGTCGCACGCCGCCGTTGCGTCGCCCAGCGCCAAATACGCGTGTGCCCGCCCTAGATGCGCAGGCACCATGGCCGGATCGCCTGCCAACGCCGCGCCGAACGCATCGATTGCCGCGGACCAGCTGCCCTGCCGAGACAACACCCGGCCGTGCGCCGCATGCGATGCCGACGATTCCGGATCGAGCGCCAGCGCGCGCCAAACCCATTGCAATGCCATTGCCGAGTCGCCCTGCTCGGCGAGCAGCACAGCCAATAGTCGCGCCGGCGCCGGATCGGGGCTCTGCTCGGCTGCGCGCCGATACAGCGATTGCGCTGCGGCCAACTCGCCGGCGCGCTGGCGTGCGAGCCCCTCGGCCAGCAAAGCTTCCCATGATGGCGGCGATGTCACCTGAGTTCTCCATTGCTTTGGGTCAGCGTGATCGGCTCCAGTGCGCCCTCGCCAAGCCACGCGTGTCTGCGGCGAGCAGCGTTGCCATGCCGATCGGCTTGGCCAGGACCACAGCGCACCATCGGGTTGCAGGCGGCTCTTGCGCAGAATGGCGTTGTGCTTGACCAGCCCACTCGCCGTGAAGCCGAGTCGCATTCAAGCTTAGCTCCTCGGAAAACACGATTGGCGGCTTCTAGCGCAAGCTGCGCGCAACCCATATCATCGGTGTCCGCCACGGAGGCGATTGGGGTCTGGTGGTCCCCCTGGTCTTCAAAATCAGTGGCCCGCCCAAAGCGGGCGGTGGGTTCGATTCCCATCCGCCTCCGCCAAGCCGCTATCGCCAGGGACTCGACCACGCTTGGCATATCTCGCGGCCCTCGTGCACACGCCGGGTCAAGCCGACCTGGTCGAAGAATTCGAGCACCGGCATGGCTGCGTGACGGCTGATGCCGGTCGCCTCGCGGAAGTGCCCGACGGTCAGAAGTCCTGCCGCGCCATCCGCTGCGACGCGTTGCGCCTCGGCCGCGAGGCGGGCCGCTGTTTCCGGCAGCAGATAGTACGCGCGCGAGGCCCGGCACAGCCAGTCGATGCGGCTGAGTTTGTCAAGCAACGGCCGGATCGTCGCGTCCTCCAAACCCAGACGTTCCGCCAGGAACGAAACGCGCAAAGGATTCAGGCCGGCCTCGTCCAGCACGGCGCGCACCTCGTGCCATAGCGCCGCATCGGCGGCCGTCAACCGGATTTCACGGCCTGGGAGGTGCAGCAGTTGACCCGTGCGCTGCAGCGCCTTCGACCCGACCAGCGCCTTGATCGCCGCCGGCGCCACAGGTCCGAGGGCCGCGGGAAACACGGCCGCGACCTCCTCCACGGTGGCGCCCCAAGTGTCCGGATGCCGCTCATGGTAACTCCCGACCGCATCGAGCAACCGATCGTTGATCTCCTGCCAACGCTCCGCCGAGAACGCCAGCCGCCGCCGTGATCCTGCGGTTTCGACGACGACGCACGATCCTGACAGCGCCTCCGCTTCGGCGTCGCCCAGGTTGCGCGCGAGGTGGAACCGGTCGAGATCGACACCGGCCGGCATGACCTGCAAAAGGCTGCGCAGCCCGTCCACGTGATCGTCGTGGTTGAGCGCGGACAACGCGGCGCACCGCCCCGGCGCCCGGCTGCGGCGTTGCGGCGGGAATGGGTCGAGCACCCGGCCGCCGCCGATGGTGCGCTGGGCGGACGCGTCGCGGAGGGCGAACCGGTCGCCCCAAAGCGCGCCGATGGGCATGTCGAGAACGATCTGCGCGAAGGCTTCGTCGCCGGGCTGCAGTGCGCCGCCCTCAAGCAGCGCTACCCGTCCGGTGACTCCGGCGGCAGCCAGATGCACGTGGACGGTCGTCCAATGCCGCAGGGCGCCGGCTTCGGACCGCAACAGCCGCAGCCGTACGTCGATGCGGTCCGTCGGCTGGTGCAACTCCGGCGCGACCATCCAGTCGCCGCGCTTGACCGCAGCCTTGTCCAGGCGGTTGCCGGTGATGTTGAGCGCGACACGTTGCCCAGCTTCCCCCTGTGCGGCGGCATCGTTCTGCGCGTGGAGGCCGCGCACGCGGGCCTCGATGCCAGCGGGCGACAGCACGAGCCTATCTCCGACGCTCACGCGGCCCGCGTAGACCGTGCCTGTCACGATCAAGCCGACGCCGGGCAGGGTAAAGCTGCGGTCCACGGCAAGGCGGAACCGCGCGGCGGCGCTTCTCTCGCTCACGGCGAGCGCAGCATCATGCAGGCGCCGGGCGACTTCCGGGACGCCTTCGCCCGTGACGCTGGAGCAGGGCACCACCGGTGCCGTTGCCAGCGCCGTGCCGGCGAGGGCGTCGCGAACTTCGGCTGCGGCCTCCGCAAGCCGTGCGGCCTCCACCCGGTCGCTTTTGGTGAGCGCCACGATGCCCCGGCGCACGCCCAGCAGGTCGAGCACGGCGAGGTGCTCCAGCGTCTGCGGCATCACGCCGTCGTCGGCGGCGACCACCACGAGGGCGACGTCGACGCCGCTCGCCCCCGCCATCATCGTGCGGACGAGGCGTTCGTGGCCTGGGACATCCACGAACCCGATGGTTTCCCCGCCGGGCAGGCGAAGATAGGCAAAGCCGAGATCGATCGTGATGCCGCGGCTTTTTTCCTCGGGCAGCCGGTCGGTGTCGACGCCGGTCAGCGCCTTCACCAGCGCGGTCTTGCCGTGGTCGATGTGGCCGGCGGTCGCTACGATCATGACAGGTGCATGGGATGGACCGGACACGGGCGACGCCGAGGGCGAACCCCGGCGCCGCCCGCACCGTCAGGCCGGCTTCGATCGGATCGTGGTTTCCGCCAGTTCCGACATGCAGGTGTCGTACGCCACGAAGTTCACGCGGTCGCTCACCGCGAACAGCGTGTGCGGCGAGAACAGGAACAGCGCCTTGGCGTGGTCGAACACGTAACGCTCGACCTCGCGGACGATCCCCTCCTGCTCCGGCTGCTGCGGCGTCTTGAGCAGCCTGGCGTACAGCGCGTCGAACCCGGCATCCTCGGGCGCGGCACGGAACCCGCCGTCCTTGCCGAAGAACTCCCGGTGCACCACGCCGACGGGGTACTGCGGCGACCAATCGAAGTGCCAGACGAGCTTGATGTCCCAGCCTTCCGATTCGGTCTTGCTGTAATCCGCCCGCAGCTTGAGGCCGACCCGCGCCAGGCACTCCCCGATCGCCTCGACGACGCCCTGCCACTCCGGCGAGGCGAGGACGAGCAGCTCCTTGCCGGGGATGTTGGCCGACTCGATCGTGCCGAGAGCCTTCTGCACGTCGAGACCATACGGCTGCATGGAAGGATCGGCGCCGTAGCGGCCGGGTTGGATCAGCGCGGGCATCGCCGTGCCCCAGCCATTTCCCCCCTTCTCCAGGATCATCTTGCGGTCGAGTGCCAAGTTCATCGCCCGGCGCAGTTCGGGATCGCGCCACGGCGAACCGGGCTTGTTCTCGTTGAACACGCCGACCAGCACGGTCTTCGCCGCCTTAGCCTGGATCTTGCCGTGCCCCTCTCTCGCGAAGGCGCGCGCCTCCTCGATGGTCAGGTCCATCACGACGTCGACCCTGCCATTCCCACTCGCCACCGCATGGATGGCGTCCTGCTTGGCGATGGCGTTGTCGTAGATGATCCGCACCGCGGGCGTGCGGTTCGGGTCCCAGTAGGTCTCGTTCGGTTCCAGGATGACCTGGGGCGAGCGGGTCGTCAGCGTCGAAATGCCGTCAGCGAGCAAGAATGGGCCAGTCCCCCACGGACCGGGCGCATCGATGACTCACCAGTGGCCTTCGGCGCTGTTCGTCTCGGGGTCGATGAAACCCCATTCGTTCCAAAACCGGGTCGACGGGATGTGCATCCCGCGCAGCTTCATCACCGCGGCCGAGTCGCCGCCGGGGAACCGCAACCGGACCGTGTAGTCGTCCACCACCTGCAGCTCGGTGTCGCGCGCGAAGTTGAGGAAGGCGCCCGGCGGATGCGGATTGGTCCATTCCTGGACCTTGTCGAACGCGAGCTTGAACAGCTTGGCGTCGTAGGCCTCGCCGTCCTGGAACACCGCGCCGCGGCGGAGCGGCAGTTCCAGGGTCTCCTGGTCGATCCACTTCCAGCCCGCGGCGAGGCTGGGCTGGCCGATGCCCTCGTGGTCCACCCGGTTGGCCTCTTCCATGGTGTTCCAGGTGATCGACAGCCAGTTGACCGGCGACGGATCGACCACCGTCACGGTGTTATGCGGGCCCCAGCGCTGGCCGCCTGGATTTTCGCTTGCTGGCGAACTCATCCCAGTCGTTCTCCTCGATTGCCTTGGTCCGTGATGCACGAACCTCAAAACGCTAATGCGTGACCTCGCCAGGATCAACTGCTTGGCACAATCGCTGGCGGCGCCACAACCGATTGACGGATTGGCGCGTTCCCCCGCGGATACTCTGGCCAGAGTTCCTCAACCGGTGCGCCCCCATGTCCCTGACCACCCTGCTGCTCGGCCGCCGGCTCGCCAACCGCGAGGCCGAGGACCGCAAGATCGGTGCCCTGGAAGGCGTGCCCGCGATGGGCCTCGACGGGCTCGGCTCGGCGTCGTACGGCCCGGAAGCGATGCTGACGGTGCTGGCGGCCGTGGGCGCGGCGGGCCTCGGCGCGGTGCAGCCGATCACCTGGGCGATCGTGGCGCTGCTCGCCATCCTGTTCCTCTCGTACTGGCAGACCATCGCCGCCTATCCCAGCAACGGCGGCTCCTACACGGTTGCCCGCGAGAACCTGGGCCATAACGCCGGCCTGCTGGCCGCGGCGGCGCTGATGGTGGACTACATGCTGAACGTCGCCGTCGGCGTGTCGGCCGGCGTCGGCGCGCTCACCTCCGCCGTGCCTGGGCTGCATTCCTTCACCTTGCCGCTCTGCCTCGGCATCCTCGTCGCCATCACCCTGGTCAACCTGCGCGGCACCAAGGAGTCTGGCGTGGCCCTGGCGGTGCCGACCTACCTGTTCATCGCGACCCTGTTCTTCATCCTGGCCGCGGGCGCTTGGGCAACGTGGACCGCGGGCGGCCATCCTCAGCCCGTGACCCCCCTCCCCGGCAAACCCGAGGCGGCGGGAGCGGTGACGGCATGGCTCCTGCTCCGCGCGTTCGCCGCAGGCTGCACGGCGATGACGGGGGTCGAAGCCGTCAGCAACGGCGTCGGCGCATTCAAGGAGCCAACGGTCAAGTACGCCCACCGCACGCTCGCCGCCATCTGCCTCGTGCTCGGGCTGCTGCTGCTCGGCATCGCCTATCTTGCCCGCAGCTACGGCGTGGCCGCGATGGACCAGACCGCGGACGACTACCAGAGCGTGCTGTCGCAACTCGTCGGCGCGGTGTGGGGGCGGACTTGGGTGTACTACGTCACGATCGCCAGCGTGCTGGCGGTGCTGTGCTTGTCGGCCAACACCAGCTTCGTCGGCTTTCCCCGCCTGTGCCGGCAGGTGGCAGGCGACAGCTATTTGCCCAAAGCCTTCGCCGTGCCAGGCCGGCGCTTGGTGTACACCGCCGGAGTGATATTCCTGGCTGTGGGAGCAGGGGGGTTGCTCACGGCGTTCGGCGGCATCACGGACCGACTGATCCCGCTGTTCGCAGTCGGCGCTTTCCTGTCGTTCACGCTGAGCCAAGCCGGTATGGCGGTGCATTGGCTGCGGAAAGGGCGTGGGCACGCCGATCGGGTGCGCTTGTGGATCAATGGGCTGGGTGCGGCCGCGACCGCGACCGCGTTGGCGATCATCCTGGTCGCCAAGTTCACCGAGGGCGCGTGGCTGACCCTGCTCGTCATCCCGCTCACCCTGCTGCTGCTTCGCTTGACCCGGCGCTACTACCGCGACCTGGAACGCCAAGTGTTGGAGGGAAGCCGCCGCAGCATGGACCTGCGGGACCATGCGCCGCCCGTCGTCCTGATCCCGCTGGAGCGCTGGGACCGCATGGCCCAACGCTCCGTGCACGTCGCCGCCCGCTTATCGCCGGACATCGTTGCGCTGCACCTGACCGATCTGGAGGGACCGGACGCAGAGGAGCACGAAACCAAGCTGCGTGACGAATGGGCGCGCTTCGTCGGGCGGCCCGCAGCAGGCGCCGGGCTGGCGTCGCCTCGGTTGCTGATCGAGCCCTCGCCCTATCGCAGCCTGCTCGCGCCCTTGCTCCGCGAGGCCGGTGAGTTGCGGCGCTGCTGCCCAGGCCGGCCGGTGATCGTGGTGCTGAGCGAACTGGCCGGTGGGCGCTGGTGGGAAGCCATCCTGCATACGCGCCGCACGCAGCACCTGCGAACCCAACTGCTGCGGAACGGCGGACCCGATCTGTCCGTGCTGGTCGTGCCGTGGCAGCTTGAGGCGCCGGAAACCGCGCGGGTTCTCGCCGAGGAGGAGCCTCAAGCCGCTTAGGTCGCGCGGAGCCTTGCCGACCCACCCCCGGATCGTGATATGTAGCGGTGGGAGGCCGGCGATGGACGGGCGCCTCGCCGACCCGGTCAGGTCCGGAAGGAAGCAGCCGCAACGAGTTTACGCTCGGGTCGTCGTTCCGGTCTCCCACCTCTCCCCGAAGGGTCTTTCACTTCCGAAGGAATGACGCCGGGCATGTCTGGCCTGTTCGAGGATGATGCATTGCCGGCGCCGCCGTTGGACGGCCCAGGGCTGTTCGGCGAGCCTGCCGCTGCTGCGCCGGTCGTGGAGAAGGCGGCGGCCTACCGCGTCCTGGCCCGAAAATACCGCCCGATCGGCTTTCCTGACCTGATCGGCCAGGACGTGATGATCCGGATTCTGCGCAACGCCTTCGCCATGGGCCGCATCGCGCATGCCTTCATGCTCACCGGCGTGCGCGGCGTCGGCAAGACGACCACCGCGCGCATCATCGCGCGCGCGCTGAACTGCATCGGCCCCGACGGCGCCGGTGGCCCGACCCCCGACCCATGCGGCGTATGCGCCAATTGCATTGCGATCCTGGCCGACCGCCACCCCGACGTCATGGAGATGGACGCCGCGTCCAACACCGGGGTGGACGACGTGCGGGAGATCATCGACGCGGCGCGCTTCAAGCCGATGCAGGCGCGCACCAAGGTGTTCATCGTGGACGAGGTCCACATGCTGTCCCGCAACGCCTTCAACGCCCTGCTCAAGACGCTGGAGGAGCCGCCGCCGCACATCAAGTTCATCTTCGCCACCACCGAAATCCGCAAGGTGCCGATCACGGTGCTGTCCCGCTGCCAGCGGTTCGACCTGCGCCGGATCACCGTGGCGGAGCTGACCGCGCTGTTCACCCGGATCGCCGCCGCCGAGCAGGTCGCCGTTGTCCCGGGCGCCTTGGACCTGATCGCCCGTGCGGCCGACGGCTCGGCCCGCGACGGGTTGAGCTTGCTGGACCAGGCCATCGCGCGGGTGGACGGGACGGAGATCACCGTCGCCGAGATCACCGACATGCTGGGCCTGTCCGGGCGGGCGATGGTGTTCGACCTGATGGACGCGCTGATGGCGGGCGACCCGGCGGCGGCGCTGGCCATCACCGATCGAGCCCACGCCCATGGCGCCGACCTTGGCCTGATGCTGAACGACCTGCTGGAGCTGGTGCACACGCTGACCCGCCTGAAGTCCGTTCCTGGCTTGCGGGAGGGCCAAACCCTGCCGGAGGCGGAACGGACCCGGGGCGCGGCCTTGGCCGACAAGCTGTCCATCCCGATGCTCGCCCGAACCTGGCAGATGCTGCTCAAGGGCACGCAGGAGGTCGAACAGGCGCCCGACCGGCGCGCCGCGGCGGAGATGGTGCTGATCCGGCTTTGTCACGTGGCCGAATTGCCGCCACCGGGCGATCTGGTTCGAAAGCTGACGACATCGAACGCCGATGTTCGGCCAGTCACCGCGCCGCCGATGGCAGCAACCATCCCCACTGGCGGCGTCCGCGCCGTCGCGAATGGTGCGTCGGTCCCGCACGCGGAGCCGAGCGCGGCCCCTGTGCCACGGCTGTCGAGTTTCCGCGACGTCGCCGCCCTGGCGGCGGAACGGCGGGAGCCGATGCTGCACAGCTATCTGCTGCACGCGGTTCATCTCGTGCGGTTCGCACCCGGCGTGATCGAACTGAGCCCCGAACCCGACGCGCCCCGCGACCTCGCGCCCCGCCTGGCCGCGCTGTTGCTGGACGCGACCGGGGTGCGCTGGACCATTGCGCTGTCGACGGCGAAGGGCGAGCCGACGCTTGCCGCCCAGGGCATGGCCGCCGACGCGGCCCGCCGGCAGACCGCCGCGGAGCATCCGCTGGTGCTCGCCATCCTGGAGGCGTTTCCCGGCGCGCGCATCCACGCGGTGCGCGACAGCACCGCCGACGCCTACGGATTGCCGATGGAAATCCCGCTCGGGGAGCCCGAGGATTTCGACTTCCCACCGCCGGACGCGGAACCGGCCCATTCGATGGAGGACGACCGATGAAGAACCTTGCCGGACTGATGAAGCAGGCCAGCCAGATGCAGGCGAAGATGGCCGAGATGCAGGCCAAGATGGAGGCGATCGAGATCGAGGGCAGCGCCGGCGCCGGCATGGTGCACGTCGTGCTGTCGGGCAAGGGCGAGCTGAAGCGGCTGCAACTCGATCCCAAGCTCATCGACCCGGCGGAGGTGGAGATGATGCAGGACCTGATCGTCGCCGCCCACGCCGACGCCAAGCGCAAGCTGGAAGCCCAGACGGCCGAGGAGATGAGCCGCGTCACCGGCGGCATGGACCTCCCCGGCGGACTAAAACTCCCATTTTAATTTCAGGTCATGGGGTCTGGGGCCCCCGGCCCCAGTGGGTCAAGGGCAACGCCCTTGCCTAACCCCATGGGCGGCCCCGAAGTAGAGCGCCTCATCACCCTCATCTCCAAACTCCCCGGCCTAGGCCCCCGCAGCGCCCGGCGTGCCGCGCTTCGCCTGCTCCAGGCCCCCGAAACCCGCATGCTCCCGCTCGCGGCCGCCCTGGCCGACGCCGCCCGCGCTGTCCGGTCGTGCAGCCTGTGCGGCAACCTGGACAGCCAGGATCCCTGCACGATCTGCACGGACTCGCACCGCGATCGGACGTTGATCTGCGTGGTGGAGGGTGTCGGCGATCTTTGGGCGCTCGAGCGCGCCCACGTCCATCGCGGGCTTTATCACGTGCTGGGCGGCACCTTGTCCGCACTGGGCGGCGTCGGTCCAGACGACCTGCGGGTGACGCCGTTGTTGTCGCGGGTGTCGGACGGTGAAGTCACCGAGGTGATCTTGGCCTTAGGCGCGACCGTCGATGGCGCGAGCACGGCGCACTGGTTGCTGGACCGGCTTCGTCCGACGGGCGTGACTGTCAGCCGGGTTGCCCATGGCATGCCGATCGGCGGTGCCCTGGATGTGCTGGACGATGGAACGTTGGGCGCGGCCCTCCGCGCGCGACGGCCTGCCTGAGGAGCGAATTGCACACATCAAGATATCCTTATATACCGTTCCCAATTCCATAGGAGCCGCCGATGCCCGACATTGCCATGCCGCACGACTACAAGGTGAAGGACCTCACCCTCGCGGAATGGGGCCGCAAGGAAATCTCGATGGCCGAGGACGAGATGCCCGGCCTGATGGCATTGCGGGCGGAGTTCGGCGCATCCCAACCGCTGGCCGGCGCACGCATCGTCGGCTGCCTGCACATGACCATCCAGACCGCCGTGCTGATCGAGACCTTGACGGCATTGGGCGCCACCGTCCGCTGGTCGTCGTGCAACATCTTCTCGACCCAGGACCATGCGGCGGCCGCCGTCGCGGCCGCGGGAACGCCGGTGTTTGCCTGGAAGGGCCTGAACGAGGAGGAGTTCTGGTGGTGCATCGAGCAGACGGTGCGCGGCCCGGATGGCTGGACGCCGAACATGATCCTCGATGACGGCGGCGACCTGACGGTGCTGATGCACCAGAAATACCCGCAGATGCTGGCCGACGTGCGCGGCATCTCCGAGGAGACGACCACCGGCGTGCACCGCCTGTGGGAGATGGCCAAGGCCGGCGCCCTGCTCGTGCCCGCCATCAACGTGAACGATAGCGTGACGAAGTCGAAGTTCGACAATCTGTATGGTTGCCGCGAGAGCCTGGTGGACGCCATCCGCCGCGGCACGGATGTGATGATGGCCGGCAAGGTCGCCGTGGTCGCCGGGTTCGGCGACGTGGGCAAGGGATCGGCCGCTTCGCTGCGCAACGGCGGCTGCCGGGTGATGGTGACGGAGGCCGACCCGATCTGCGCGCTGCAGGCAGCGATGGAGGGCTACGAGGTCGTGACCATGGAGGATGCGGCGCCGCGCGGCGACATCTTCGTCACCGCGACCGGCAACGTCGACGTGATCACCATCGAGCACATGCGGGCGATGAAGCACCGGGCGATCGTGTGCAACATCGGCCACTTCGACAGCGAAATCCAGATCGACGCGCTGCGGAACTACACCTGGGACAACGTCAAGCCGCAGGTGGACGAGGTGGTGTTCCCCGATGGCAAGCGCCTGATCGTGTTGAGCGAGGGCCGCCTGGTGAACCTGGGCAACGCGACGGGGCATCCGAGCTTCGTGATGAGCGCTTCGTTCACCAACCAGGTGCTGGCGCAGCTTGAGCTTTGGACGGCGCCGGAGGGCAAGTACGAGCGCCGGGTTTATACGCTGCCGAAACAGTTAGACGAGAAGGTGGCCGCGCTGCATCTGTCCAAAGTCGGCGCCGCTCTCACCAAGTTGTCGCCGAAACAGGCAGAGTACATCGGCACGACCGTGGCTGGGCCGTTCAAGCACGACCTGTATCGCTATTAAGCGTCGACTCCGGCTGCGGGACACGCGTCCGCAGCCGGCTTTCCTGGGTTTGTAAGTCTCATCGCAACGATCGCACGGAACGCACCCGCGCCTGTGCGGAGGCAGTGCGGTTGGGAACCACCATCCAAGCCGCTTGCCCGGTTATTGCATCGCCCGTAGCGTCGCCGACGCAACGCTGACCAAGGGGCAGGACCGGATGAAGCTGACTTTCGCCATGATGCTTGCGGGCGTGCTCGCGGCGGGGAATGCTGCGGCCAAGACGCTGGTGTACTGCTCCGAAGGGTCACCCGAGAACTTCAGTCCGATGATCAACACCACCGGCACCTCGTTCGACGCGAGCCGTCCGGTGTATGATCGTCTGGTCGAGTTCAAGCGCGGCACCACCGACACGGTGCCGGGCCTCGCCGAAAGCTGGGACGTGTCGCCCGACGGCAAGACATACACGCTCCATTTGCGCCACGGGGTGAAGTGGCAATCCAACGCGCAGTTCAAGCCGACACGGGATTTCAACGCCGACGACGTGCTGTTCAGCTTCGAGCGGCAGTGGAAGGACGAGAACCCGTATCACAAGGTGTCCGGCGGCGGTTACGACTACTTCTCGGACATGAGCCTGTCGAAGCTGCTCGCCGCGATCGAACGGGTGGACGACGACACCGTGCGGTTCGTGCTGACCGGGCCGCAATCGCCGTTCCTGGCCGACCTCGCGATGGATTTCGCGGCCATCCAGTCGAAGGAATACGCCGACGCCTTGCTGAAGGCGGGCAAGCCGGAGCAGATCGACCAGGTTCCGATCGGCACCGGGCCGTTCTCGTTCGTGGCGTACCAGCGGGACAGCACCATCCGCTACCGCCGCTTCGACGGCTACTGGGGGCCGAAAACCAAGCTCGACGCCCTGGTGTACTCCATCAACAAGGACCCGGCGGTGCGCCTGGCCAAATTGCGCGCCAACGAGTGCCAGGTGATGTCGTATCCGAACCTCGCCGACCTCGGCGGCATCAAGGCCGACCCGGCGCTGCAGGTGCCGTCGCAGGCCGGCCTGAACATCGGCTACCTGGCGTTCAACAACACCAAGAAGCCGTTCGACGACAAGCGGGTGCGGATCGCCCTGAACATGGCGATCGACAAGAAGGCGATCCTGGGCGCGGTGTACCAGGGCGCCGGGCAGCCGGCCAAGAACCTCATCCCGCCGACGCTGTGGTCGTACAACGACGCGGTGCAGGACTTTCCCTACGATGTGGGCGCGGCCCGCAAGCTGCTCGCCGAGGCCGGCTACCCGGACGGGTTCGAGACCGATTTGTGGGCCATGCCGGTGTCGCGCCCGTACAACCCCGATGCCCGCCGCATCGCCGAGCTGATGCAGTCCGACCTGGCCAAGATCGGCGTGAAGGCGCGGATCGTCACCTACGAGTGGGGCGAGTACCGCAAGCGCGTCCAGAACGGCGAGGCCCAAATGGCCGAGTACGGCTGGACCGGCGACAATGGCGACCCGGACAACTTCTTCACCCCGCTCGCGAGCTGCGCGGCGGCGCGGCCCGGCGGCGGCAGCGCCTCCAAATTCTGCAACGCCGCGTTCGACGGGCTGATTCAAAAGGCCGCAACCCTGTCCGACCAGGGCGAGCGGGCGAAGCTGTACGAGCAGGCGCAGGTCATCATGCACGACGAAGCGCCGTTTTTCCTGATCGCCCACTCGGTCGTGTTCCTGCCGATGCGCAAGGAGGTCAGCGGCTACGTCATGAGCCCGCTCGGCACCCATCAATTCGACACCGTGGACCTCAACTAGCGACGTGCTCCGCTTCCTCGCCCGCCGGGTGGCGCTGATCGTCCCGACCTTTGTGGGCGTCACCCTGCTGGCCTTCGCGCTGATCCATGCCGTGCCCGGCGACCCCATCGAAATCCGCGTCGGCGAGCACGGCATCGCGCCCGAACGCCTCGCCTACTTCCGGCACGAATTGGGCCTCGACCAGCCGCTGTGGAAGCAGTTCGCCGACTACGAGTGGCAGGTCGCGCATGGCGACCTCGGCACCTCCGTCAACAACCACGATTCCGTCTGGGGCGAGTTCACCCAGCTATTCCCCGCCACCGCCGAATTGTGCCTCAGCGCCATGCTATTCGCGGTCGCGTTCGGCGTCCCGATGGGCATCGCCGCCGCCGTCCGCCGCGGCTCGCCGGTCGATTACGGCCTGATGGGCGTGGCGGTCACCAGCGCGTCGATGCCGATCTTCTGGTGGGGGCTGATGGCGATCCTGGTGTTCTCGGTGGCGCTCGGCTGGACGCCGGTGTCCGGCCGGATCAGCGACGCGTTCTACATCGAGCCCACGACCGGCTTCATGCTGGTCGACAGCCTGTTGTCCGGCGACCCGGGCGCGTTCCGCTCCGCCGCGAGCCACCTGGTCCTGCCCACGATCGTGCTCGGCACCATCCCGCTCGCCACCATCGCGCGCATGACCCGGTCCGCCATGCTGGAAGTGCTGAACGAGGACTACATCCGCACCGCCCGCGCCAAAGGCCTGTCCGTGCCGCGGGTGGTCATCGTGCACGCGCTCCGCAACGCGCTGATCCCGGTGGTGACGGTGCTGGGCCTGCAGGTCGGCGCGCTGCTCGGCGGCGCGTTCCTGACGGAGACGATCTTCGCCTGGCCCGGCATCGGCCATTGGCTGGTCGAGGCGGTGCAGCGCCGCGACTACCCCGTGCTGCAGGGCGGCACCTTGCTGATCGCGGCCCTGGTCATGGCCGTCACCCTGGCGGTCGACGTCGCCTACGGGTTCCTCAACCCGCGCCTGCGCCGCTGATGCCCCGCTTGCCCTACTAATGGGAGCGTTCTGGCGCAGTTTCGCCGAGAACCGCGGCGCCGTGGCGGGCTTGGCCGTCATGCTGGCGCTGCTCGCCCTCGCCGCGACCGCTCCGCTCGCCGCCCCGCACTCGCCCATCGAGCAGTTCCGCAGCAACTTCCTGACCCCCCCGGCCTGGCTCGCCGGCGGCGACCGGAGTTTCCCGCTCGGCACCGACGACGTGGGGCGCGACATGCTCTCGCGGCTGATCTACGGCGCGCGGCTGTCGCTAGTCATCGGCGCGGTCGTGGTCGCGCTGTCGCTGTCGGTCGGCACCGCGCTGGGGCTGACGGCGGCGTTCGCCGGCGGGGCGCTGGACACGGCGATCATGCGGCTGATGGACATCCTGCTGGTGTTCCCGAGCCTGCTGCTGGCCATCGTCGTGGTCGCCATCCTCGGCCCGAGCCTGTTCAACGCCATGCTCGCGGTCGCCGTGGTGATGCTGCCGGGCTACGTGCGGCTGATGCGCGCGGCGGCGCTGGGGGAGCTGTCGCGCGAGTACGTGGCCGCCACCCGCGCGGCCGGCGCGCGCACCTGGCGGCTGATGGCGCTGGTGGTGCTGCCGAACTGCCTGGCGCCGCTGATCGTGCAGGCGACGCTCGGCTTCTCCGGCGCTATCCTGGACGCGGCGGCGCTGGGCTTCCTCGGGCTGGGCGCGCAGCCGCCGACGCCGGAATGGGGCACGATGCTGGCCGCAGCCCTGCAGTTCTATCAGCGCGCCTGGTGGCTGCTGACGTTCCCAGGGCTTGCGATCCTGGTCACGGTGCTGGCGTTCAACCTGATGGGCGACGGGCTGCGCGACGCGCTCGACCCGAAGCTGAAGCGCTGATGGCGCTGCTGGAACTGCGCAACCTGTCGGTCGAGTTCGCGACCGCGCGCGGCCGGTTCCGCGCGGTCGAGAGCGTGGACCTGACGGTGGCGGAGGGCGAGGTCGTCTGCGTCGTCGGCGAAAGCGGGTCGGGCAAAAGCGTGTCGATGCTCGCCGTCATGGGGCTGATCGCGCATCCGGGCCGGGTCAGCGCGGACGTGATGCGGTTCGGCGATGTCGACCTGCTGGGGCTCGCGCCGCGGCAGCGCCGCCGGGTGGTGGGGCGCGACCTGGCAATGATCTTCCAGGAGCCGTCGACGTCGCTGAACCCATGCTACCCGATCGGCTGGCAGATCGCCGAGAGCCTGCGCGCGCACCGCGCGGTCCCACGGGCGGAGGTGCGGCATCGCGTGGTGGAATTGCTGGAGCAGGTCGGCATCCCGGCGCCGGAGACGCGGCTGCGCGCGTTCCCGCACCAGCTCTCCGGCGGCATGTGCCAGCGCGCGATGATCGCGATGGCGATCGCCTGCAACCCGCGCCTCCTGATCGCCGACGAGCCCACGACCGCCCTGGACGTCACGATCCAGCAGCAGATCCTGGATTTGCTGACCGGTTTGCAGCGGGACCGCGGGATGGGGCTGGTGCTCATCACGCACGACATGGGCGTGGTGGCGGAAACCGCCGATCGCGTGCAGGTGCTGTACGCCGGGCAGGTCGCCGAGGCGCAGCGAGCCGCCGGGCTGTTCGCGACGCCGCGCCACCCGTATACCGCGGCGCTGCTGGACGCGCTGCCCGAACGCGCGCTCGGCCGCGCCCGCCTGCCGACCATCCCCGGCCTGGTGCCCGGCATCGACGACCGTCCCGAAGGCTGCGTGTTTCACCCCCGCTGCCGTTTCGCCGATGCGCGCTGCGTCGGCGTCCGCCCCGGACTCGACCCCGTCCCCGGCGGCCAGGCACGCTGCCATTACCCGCTCGACGACGCCGGCGAACCGACCGGCCGCGTCCTGGCTCGCGCGCCATGACCGTGCCCCTCCTGGAAGCGCGGAGTCTGGTCCGGCACTATCCGGCGGGCGGCGGGCTGTTCGCCCCGAAAGGCACCGTGAAAGCCGTCGACGGCGTGTCCTTCACCCTGCGCGCGGGGGAGACGCTGGCCATCGTCGGCGAGTCCGGCTGCGGCAAGTCGACCCTCGCGCGGATGGCGACCCTGATGGAGCCACCCACCGCCGGCGAGCTGCTGCTGGACGGCCAGACCACCGCCGGCGCCAGCCGAAGCGCCCTGCGCCGGCTGCGGCTGTCCAACCAGATGGTGTTCCAGAACCCCTACGGTTCGCTCAACCCGCGCCGCACCGTCGGCAGCATCCTCATCGAGCCGCTGGCCATCAACCGCCGCGGCGACGGCGCGGCGCGGGAGGCGGCGGCCCGTGGCATGATGGCCCGCGTCGGCCTGCGCCCCGACCATTACGGCCGCTACCCGCACATGTTCTCCGGCGGCCAGCGCCAGCGCATCGCCATCGCCCGCGCACTGATGCTCAACCCCCGCGTCGTGACGGCGGACGAGCCGGTTTCGGCGCTGGACGTGTCCATCCAGGCCCAGGTGCTGAACCTGCTGATGGACCTGCAGGACGAACTGCACCTTGCCTACCTGTTCATCAGCCACGATCTATCGGTGGTGCGCCACATCGCCCGCGACGTCCTGGTTATGTATTGCGGCCGCCCGGCGGAGTTCGGCCCGAAACAGGCGATCTTCGACGCCCCGCGCCACCCGTACACGCGCGCCCTGCTCGCCGCCACGCCGACGGTGGCGGGCGCGCACCGGGTCCGCGCGGCGACGGTGCGGGGCGAACTGCCGTCGCCGCTCGACCCGCCGCCGGGCTGCGCCTTCGCCTCCCGCTGCCCGCACGCCACCTCGGTCTGCGCCGCCGAGCGCCCGGCCTTGCGCCCGGTGGACGGCCGCGACGTGTCCTGCCACCACGCCGAGCGCATCTGAAATGGCCCGCGTGCGCATCGCCTCGTTGGGCCTGCTGCTGCCGTACCTGCGGCCGTACGTCGCGCGGGCCATCGGCGCCACGGCGGCGCTGACGATCGCCGCCGTGCTGGTGCTGGCGATCGGGCAAGGGCTGCGGCGGCTGATCGACCAGGGGTTCGCCGGCCGCGACCCGGCGTCGCTCAACGTCGCCGCCCTCGGCATGTTCGCCGTCGTCGCCGCCCTCGCGGTCGCCACCTACGCGCGGTTCTACCTGGTGTCCTGGCTCGGCGAGCGCGTGGCGGCGGATTTGCGGCGCGACCTGTTCGCCCACGTCATCACCCTGTCGCCGGCGTTCTACGAGACGGCGCGGACCGGCGACATCCTGTCGCGCCTGACCGCCGACATCGGCGTGCTGCAGGCGCTGATCGGCTCGGCGATCTCGATGTGGCTGCGCAACGCGTTGCTGCTGTTGGGCGCCCTGGCGATGCTGGTCGCGACCAGCGCCAAGCTGGCCGGCATCGTCGTAGTCGTGGTGCCGCTGGTCGTGGTGCCGCTGATCGTGTTCGGCCGGCGCGAGAAGCGCCTGTCCCGCGCCGCCCAGGACCGGCTCGGCGACATCGGCGCCTACGCGGAGGAGACGCTGGCCGCCCTGCCCACCGTGCAGTCGTTCACCCACGAGGATGTCGATCGCCAGTTGTTCACCGACCGGGTGGAGCGCGCGGTCAACACGGCGCTGCAGCGCATCCGCACCCGGGCGCTGCTGATCCTGGTGGTGATCCTGCTTGGCTTCGGCGCCATCACCTTCAGCCTGTGGGTCGGCGGCCGCGACGTGATCGCCGGGCGGATGACGGGCGGCGACCTGTCGGCATTCGTGTTCTACGCCGTGCTGCTCGCCACCTCCGGCGCCACCATGAGCGAGCTGTGGGGCGAGATGCAGCGCGCGTCCGGCGCCGCCGACCGGCTGCTGGAACTGCTCGCCGAACGCCCCTCCATCGTGGCGCCCGCAGCGCCCGCCATCCTGCCCTGGCCCGCGCGCGGCGCGGTGGCGCTGGAGCGCGTGACGTTCCGCTATCCCGCCCGGCCCGCCGTGGCCGCGCTGGACGACGTGTCCCTGGACGTGGCGCCGGGCGAGACCGTGGCGCTGGTCGGCCCGTCCGGCGCGGGCAAGACGACCGTGTTCCAACTGCTGCTGCGCTTCTACGACCCGCAATCCGGCCGCGTGCTGATCGACAGCGTCGACGCCGCCACCGCCGACCCGACCGCCCTGCGCGCCCGCATCGCCACCGTCCCGCAAGACCCGGTGATCTTCAGCGCCGACGCATGGGAGAACATCCGCTACGGCCGCCCCGACGCTTCCGACGCCGACGTGCGCCGCGCGGTCGAGGCCGCCTCCGCCGACTTCCTGCTCGACCTGCCGGACGGGCTCGGCACCTTCCTGGGCGAGAAGGGCGTGCGGCTGTCCGGCGGCCAGCGCCAGCGCGTCGCCATCGCCCGCGCGATCCTGCGGGACGCGCCGATCCTGCTGCTGGACGAAGCCACCAGCGCGCTGGACGCGGAATCCGAACAGGCCGTGCAGCACGCGCTGGCGGTGCTGGCGCGCGACCGCACGACGATCGTGGTCGCGCACCGGCTGGCCACGGTGCGCCGTGCCGACCGGATCGTGGTGATCGAAGCCGGCCGGGTGGTGGCGACCGGGCGGCACGACGCGCTGGTGCGGGAGAACGGGCTGTACGCCCGGCTGGCGGCGCTGCAGTTCGACACGGCGTAGCCCGAACGCATCCTTTGCCCGGCTGCTTCGTTAATTCCCGCACCGATCGAGCGGAGGCATCCCATGATTTCGACCCGGCTGCATGGCCTTATCGACTACGCGGTGGCGTCGCTGCTCGGCGGCCTCGCCACCTCCAGTTCGCTCCCGCCGCCGGTGCGCCGGGTGCTCGGAGGCGCCAGCGCCTACCATCTCGGCTACACGCCCCTGACGGATTTCGAGGCCGGCGTGCAGCCCCGGATCAACATGCGCCAGCACCTGGCGCTCGACGCCATCGGCGGGGCGGTGCTCATCGGCGCGGGCCTGCTGATGCGCCGGCAGCCCGACCGGGCGCGCGGGTTGCTCATCGCCGCGGGCATGTCGGAGCTTGCGGTGGTCGCGTTCAGCAGCGCCACCCCGGTCAGCGGCCCAGGACAAGGCTCGGGCGCCGTCGAGCGCCTGATGGGAGTAGCAGCGGAGTCGTCCGAGCAGGCGAGCTATCCGCCGCTCGACACGCCCAAGCCGGTTGCGCCGGACATCTACATCGTCGACAGCGTGCTGCCCGGCGTCATCGGCAAGGCCGTGCCGGCGCGAATGACAGTGATCCGGTTGCCAAACGGCGACCTGATGCTGCACTCGCCCACACGGTTCAGCCTCAGCCTCAAGGGGGAATTGGAACAGCTGGGTCATATTCGCCACCTCGTCGCGCCCAACTTCGCGCACTGGATTTTCCTCAAGGAATGGCAGGATGCCTGCCCGGAGGCGACGACCTGGGCCGCACCCGGCCTCCGCGACCGGTCCCAGGTGCGCAAGAGCGGCCTACGGCTGGATCGGGACCTGTCCGGCACCGCACCGCCCGAGTGGGGTGGCACCGTGGAGCAAGCCCTCGTGCCAGGCGGGCTGGGCTTCCGCGAGATTGCCTTCTTTCACCGCCCGACACGCACGTTGGTCCTGACCGATCTCGTCTTGAACCTCGAAGCGGAAAAGATGCCGTCCGTGATGCGCCCGCTGCTTCGGCTGTTCGGCTCGGCGGCACCGGACGGCATGCCTCCGCCTTACCTGCGGGCAATCGTCAAGCTGCGCCATTCGGAAGCGGCGCGGGCCGCGTCACGGCTGCTCGACCTCCGGCCGGAGCGGGTCATCTTCGCGCACGGACGCTGGTTCGAGCAGGACGCCACCGCTGCGTTGCGGCGATCGTTCCGCTGGCTGGTCTGATCCGTCGCGATCAGCGCACCGGCGTCACCTTAGCGAACCGGCGTCACCGTCGAGTCGAACAGCAGCAGCGCACGCGGCGGCTGGTTGCTATTATCCGGCTCGCCGATGTCGCCCGTAACCGAAACATGCGTCCCGATCAAGGCGGCGTCGATCCAGATCGGCATCAGCCCAACCTGTTGCTCGGTGATCCGCCGGCCGCCGAGCTTGGTGACGCAAACGGGTGCGTCGAGCTTGAGCAGCGGATAGTCATAGCGGTGATCGTGCGCCGGGTCCTTGCCGAACCCGGGTGGCCCGTAACCCTTGGCGATCGCGAGCTGGCCGGTGAGCGTGACCCTCTTGTCGGGATCGAAGCAGGGCGAGTCTTCGGCTGGGCCGGCAGCGTCCGCATCCTTGAAATCGATGTTGGGCGCGATGAACACGCCATAGCCCCGCCTGCTGTCGCCGTCGTAGGTGACGATCGAAGTGTTGTGGAACGTCTCGAGAACCGTGACGCGCATGCCGGGCGTGATGTCCTGGCACCCTCCCAATGCGCTGTCGCGTAGCGCCGCGTCGGCGTTCGGCCCTTTCGCCGCGCGGCTGCTGCCGTCCGGCAACGTGAGATCCGCGAGCGGCTTCGACCACGTGCACATCGTGCCGGGCCTGGTCGCGACCAGGATCTTCGAAGCCGCTGCCCCGGTCGCACCGATGGCGCCAACCATCAGCACAGCCGCCACGAAGGGAGATCGCATGAACCTAGCCTGCCTCATTCAGCAGCCCCGGGGTTGAATGCCTGAATACCTTCAACAGCCCCGGCCTGCTTGGGAAGCAACGCGATCGCGACAGTTCGGTTTAGCAGCGCCGTTCGGCTGACCGGTGCCGCCGCAGGGGCCGATGCTCAGGCGTGTTTTGTGACGGCCGCAACTGCGCGGTCCGCATTCCTGGAGTCCAGCGCCGGCCCGCTCTCGTCCTTTAATCCGACGCCGGTGAGCCGCATCGACCGCGCCTGCGTCATCAGCCATAGCAGCCGGGCCGCCGCGTCCACGATCGGCAGCCCCTCCGGCCGGATGTTCGAGACGCAGTTCCGCTCGGCGTCGCGGCGGCCAAGGCGCGGCTGCCAGGTAAGATAGGCGCCAAGGCTGTCGGGCGCAGACAGGCCGGGACGTTCGCCGATCAGCACGACGACCATTGCGGCGTCGAGGGCCGCGCCGATCTCGTCGCCGAGGGCCACGCGGCCTCGGCCGACCAGGCACGCCGGGCCGATCCGCCAATCCCGCAACCGTGGCAGCAGGATGGCCAGCAGCGGGACGGCATGGGCCGCGACGCCGCGGGCGGACAGGCCGCCGACCAGGGCGAACACGACGTCGCACCTATCCGGCGGCGCGGCCAGGGCCGTTCGCGACGCCGTGGATAGCCTGCGCCCCCGATCGGGCCGGGTCAGGAACTCGTGCGTATCCGTGCAGGCGCTGGCCAGCACGCGCGGATCCAAACCGAGCGCAGCGACCTCCCGTGCCAAAATTGCGGTGTCCAGCTCCGACTGCACCGCGTCGCGGGCCAGGGCGTGCGCGGTTCGGAACGCCAGATGATCCGCCGTGCCTACGCTGACGCCGGCGCGCTGCAACCCGATCCGGGCGGCGGTCAAGCGGCGGAGGGGCGTCCAGTCGATCATGCCAGCGGGCATTTCAGCGGGCACGCCAGCAGCCGGCGCATCGCCTCGGGGATCGCCGCCATCTCACCGTTCAGCCCGACCCGGCTCAGCCACGCTTCGAACTCCGGCGCCGGGCGCAGGCCGAGCATGCGCCGGGTCGCGAGCACGTCGTGGAATGACGTGCTCTGGTACCCCAGCATGATGTCGTCGGCGCCGGGCACGCCCATGACGAAGTTGACCCCCGCCACGCCCAGCGACGCCAGCAGCACGTCCATGTCGTCCGCGTCCGCTTCGGCGTGATTGGTGTAGCAAACGTCGCACCCCATCGGCAGGCCGAGCAGCTTGCCGCAGAAATGGTCCTCGAGCCCCGCGCGGATGATCTGCTTGCCGTCGTACAGGTACTCCGGGCCGATGAAGCCGACCACGGTGTTGACCAGCATCGGCCGGAACGCGCGGGCGACCGCGTAGGCGCGCGCCTCGATCGTCTGCTGGTCGCAGCCATGGTGCGCGTCGGCCGACAGCGCGCTGCCCTGGCCGGTCTCGAAATACATCACGTTGTCGCCCACCGTGCCGCGCCGCAGCGACCTGGCCGCGTCGTGCGCCTCCGCCAGCAGCGCGAGGTCGACGCCGAAGCTGCGGTTGGTCGCCTCGGTCCCGCCGACCGACTGGAACACCAGGTCGGTCGGTGCCCCGCGCTCCATCAGCAGCAGCGCCGTGGTCACGTGGGTCAGCACGCAGGACTGGATCGGCGCGTCCAGCCGCTGCCGCACGTCGTCGAGCATCAGCAGCAGGTCGCGGCAGCGGTCGGGGCTGTCGGTCGCCGGGTTGATGCCGATCACCGCGTCGCCGCAGCCGAGCAGCAGGCCGTCGACGATGCTGGCCAGGATGCCGCGCGGGTCGTCCGACGGATGGTTGGGCTGCAGCCGGGCGGACAGGCGGCCCGGCAGCCCGACCGTGGTGCGGAAGCGCGTGACCACCCGGCATTTCGCGGCGATCAGCGTCAAATCCTGCACGCGGCAGATCTTGGCGACCGCAGCGGCCATCTCGGGCGTCAAGCCTGGCGCCAGCGCCGCCAGCGCCGGCCGGTCGGCGGTGTCGGACAGCAGCCAGTCCCGCAGGCCACCGACGGTCAACGACGCGACTGGGGCAAAGGCGGTGCGGTCGTGCGTGTCGACAATCAGCCGGGTGACCTCGTCATCCTCGTAGGGCACGACGGCCTCGATGAGGAAGGCCGTCAAAGCGGTGTCGGCCAACGCGCACTGGGCGGCGATCCGCTCCGATGCGGACGCCGCCGCCACGCCGGCCAGCACGTCGCCCGAGCGGTGCGGCGTCGCGCGGGCGAGCAGCGTGCGCAGATCCGGGAAGACGTAGCGCGTGCCGCCGACGGTGTGCGCGTGCATAGGAAACTCCTCCCGACGTGCGGCGGCTTGTCAATGGCGCAGGCTACCATAGAGTGCCCGTAACGACAGGGGGAAACGGGTGCGCGCCATCGTGACGAGGGCCGCGAGTGGCATCGGCACGGCCGAGCAGATCGCCGCCGCCATAGCCCGGCTGCTCTCGCCGCACGCCTCGTTCGTGCACGGCGCAACGCTCGCCGCCGATGGCGGCGCGACCATGAGTTGAAGGGAAAGCCACCATGACGATCATCACCCGGCGTACCTTGCTGGGCGCGACCGCCGTTGCCACCCTGCCCGGCCCGAGCCGGGCGGCGCCGCAATTCAGCTATAAGTACGGCAGCAATCTCCCCGCCGCGCACCCGTTGAACGTCCGCATGACCGAGGCTGCCGCGCGCATCCTGGAGGAGAGCGGCGGGCGGCTGGAGATCAAGGTGTTTCCCAACAACCAGCTTGGCGGCGACACGGACATGCTCAGCCAGCTTCGCAGCGGCGGGCTGGAGTTCTTCACGCTGTCCGGCCTGATCCTGGCGACCTTGGTGCCGATCGCCTCCATCAACGGCATCGGCTACGCGTTCCACGACCTCGACCAGGCGTTCGCGGCCATGGATGGGGAGCTGGGCGCACATGTTCGCGGCGCCATCAGCCGCGTCGGGCTGATCGCGTTCGACCGCATGTTCGACAATGGATTTCGCCAAACGACCACCAGCACGAAGCCGATCGCCGCCCCCGCCGATTTTGCCGGATTGAAGCTGCGCGTGCCGTCCAGCCCGCTCTGGACCAGCATGTTCAAGGCGTTCGGCGCCGCGCCCACCACCATCAACATCGCCGAAACCTACTCCGCCCTGCAGACCCACGTCGTGGAAGGCCAGGAGAACCCGCTTGCGGTCATCTCGACGGCGAAGTTCTACGAGGTGCAGAAATACTGCTCGATGACCAACCACATGTGGGACGGCTACTGGTTCCTGGCCAACCGCCGCGCGTTCGAGGCGCTGCCGGCCGACCTGCGGGAAATCGCGACCCGGCACGTCAACCAGGCGGCGCTGGCCGAGCGCGCCGATGTCCGCAAGCTGAACGACAGCCTGCAATCGGACCTCGAAGCGAAAGGCCTGGTGTTCAACGCTCCCGATCCGGCGCCCTTTCGTGAAGCGTTGCGCAGCGCCGGGTTCTACACCGAGTGGAAGACGAAATACGGCCCGGACGCGTGGGCGATCCTGAACAAGGCGGCCGGCGGGCTGGCCTGACGAGCGCTACCGCTCGCCATCCGCGCCGCTGCCCGTCTCAGGCTGCCCGTCTCAGAGGGCATCGATCGCCGCCGCCAGCTTCTCATCCCGCGCCGAAAGGCCGCCCGCATCGTGGGTCGTGAGCTTGATGCGTACGCGGTTGTAAACGTTCGACCAATCCGGATGGTGATCGTGCGTCTCGGCCAGGAGCGCTACGCGCGCCATGAACCCCCAGGCCGCGCTGAAATCGGCAAACGCCCACTCCCGGAATAGCGCGCCTGCCTCGACCCGCCAGCGCGGCAGCCGCTCGCCCAACTGTGCTATGTCGTCCGCCGACAGTTTCTCGACCATGCTGAACCTTTGTCTCGGAGCGCCCGATGCCGTCCCATACCACGCCGCCCTCCCTCGA
>JAABUX010001461.1_pt1 | contig 35759 bp, 8 predicted proteins | sample 5561851 | NCBI WGS metagenome assembly JAABUX01 (sample SAMN10711883, study PRJNA513361) | rock metagenome | isolation source: Antarctica rocks | place: Antarctica: Victoria Land, Richard Nunatak red sandstone | collected 2016-01-03
GGTCAGGCGCCCTCCACCAGTTTATGCTAGCAAAAGAGATGTTGGCGAGAACTGATAGAGAGGAAGGGCTCCGCCCTAACTAAAAAGAAGAGAATATAGTCGACGAAACCTTGGTGTTACAGACGGTAGACCCGACCCCTCGATATACCGCCCCGATGGCAGGCCTGTTAGGGGGGGGAGGGAAGGAGCCGAATAATAGTATGGCCTGCAGATGGTAGGTGGAGTTTTCATCCCTTAGCTGGGTTTCTCCCCGAACGACAGGTACGCTAGGCGTACCTCCTGAAAAGTCTACCCTCATTAGCTTTAGCTAGCATAGGAGTATAAATAATTAATTAATTAATACTAAGCTCTTTAATAATATTAGTAATAAACTTAAACTTTAGAGCGGACTTAATTAATTTATTAAGTCTTTTAAAGTATAGATTCTTATATTTATTATCTAATATTTTATAATCCCTCTACTACGTCTATATTACCTTTAACTCCTTATCTTCTTCTAGTATAAGTAATAGCCCTAGGATAGATATAATAGCTCTTAGCTACTATACCTTTTAGAAGTATACTATATTTTTCTACTACTCCGTTTTCCTAATACTATTAGTATCTACCTCCTATTAAATAGTCCGCTCTCGCTTTTTAAGGGCTAGAATAAGTATTATTAGGAAATTAGCTATAATATCTATAACCTAGAGCCGCTATTTAAGTAACTATATAAGCGGTATATTAAACTATATTAATATAGAACGGCGGCTAAGCGCTATAGCCTTAATAAGTATATATAGGTAAGTAATATAATCTACTAGCTCGTCTATTATCTAGAACGCGCCCGTAGCTTTTATTAATCTATTAAAAGCTACGTAGATATCTTTAAAGTTTTTTAGCTTAGCCTATTAAAGATTATTATTAAGCTACTATTAATCCTCGCGTCTTATCCTTATTATTAATAATATACTAGTAAGGTCTAAAGGTACCTTTATCTAGGGGGTTCCTAATATAGTAATAATTATATAGAACCTCGACTAAGCTTTAATTACTCTTAAGATAGTTATAAGCCTTATTAAGTTTCCCTTAGACTTATACTATTTATTAATTACTATATAACTAACCTTAAATTTTAGTTATAGGACTTTTATAGATATAATATATCTTTCCTACTTAATATTTTAATACTTAATATTAGTAAATTAGCTTTAAACTTACTTAGTAAATACCCCTAGTATTATAATAAATATCCCTTACTAGTTAGTAAAGGCGGGTAGGAAGCCTTTATCTATCTTAAATAGGTTTAACTTAGTATTAGTAGGATAGAAGGGCCTAAGATTTTAATCTATATAGTATATAAAGAATTATGTATTAAGTATTTCCTAATAATTATTATTATACTAATTAGCCTATTTATTCGCCTAATTACTAAGTAACTTTACCGGTATAAGGATAAGGTTTAGTCCGCGTTATAGAAGGAAGCTACTTATTAGTCTATTATAAATATATACGTAGAGGAATAGCTATTAATTCTATAATAGGTAGGTTTTATTAAATTATTAGTTCTTAGGAAGATATTAATTAGTTTAAGTAGTTTCTTAATTATATCTAATCTTACTTTATATAACGTTAATCTAGCGCTAATATATAAAGTATAGAATTACCTCTAAGGTCTAAATTATTATATATAGTAAGTTAGCTTTCCCCCCTTTATTAAATATACTTAAGGGCTTATATTAATTATTAACCTTTCTAAGTCTTATCTCTTTAGCTAGGATTATCCTATTAACTATAGAGTTCCTAAAGTTAAGTATAATAAAGATAGTAAAGTATTAATAGAAGTAGGCTACTCGCTTAATACCCTTTATCTTAAGACTTAATACCTTAAACTTCCCCTCCTAGGGCTTTTAATTAACCCTTTATTTATATCTTATATCCTACTCTATAACTCTATAGAAGCGCCTAAACTATCTTAAGAGGTTTAAATTAAAATACTCTATTACCTTAATATCTCTAGTAGCCTACGCCTATCTATTAATAAGTCTTAGCTCTATTCTTATAAATTAGCTAAAGGGAGAGGACTTACTTTATAAATCTATCTACTATCCCCTTATTACTATCTACTATTATTATATCCTCGCTACCTAGCTTAAATATAGAATCCTTATTACTATTTATATTAATATAATCTTATTCTATAATATTAAGCTCTTTATTAAGTAGGTCTATATTCTATTAAGTCTTATCTACTATCTTTATACCCTCTTTATTTAACTTACCTAACTCGCTTAGTAGTAGACGGGTTCCTAGTAGTTTAGTAGGAGGAGGCTTAATAAACTTATTACCTAGAAGATCCCTTTAAACGGCCTATAAAGGGAATAGAAATATATAATTAGGTAGGGAATATCTAGACTTAGAGAAGACCTTCGGCGCTATATACGAGTTAACTATCTATAGGAAATCTATAAATATAAGGAAGAGGTATTACCTTTTTTAATAATATTAATACGCCGCTTAAAGATGTTATTAAGCGTTAAAGACTAGAGTAGAGTTATATATAGGATTAATCCTTCTTTAACCTTTATAACTAAATTCTCGACTATAATAGTTAATATTAGCTAGGTACCTAAGTATATTATAGTAAGTTACTTACTATATAATCCTAGGACCTAGAAGTAAATATTATCTATAAGGTATAATATAATTTATAACTTAATTAATATCTTAAAATTAATAGTATAGTTACTAATTTTTACCTATTTTCTATTAAGGGGTATCTACCTTATAAGTATTTACGTCTCGCGGTTAATTAATAGTACTTAGGTGGAGAGTATCTTATAATAGGCCTCTAAATTAATATAATTTAGAGTATCTAAGTCTTTAATCTTAGTATTCTCGCTAAGAATATCCTTAATTAAATAGATAATCTAATTTTCTCCTTTAATATTATTAATATATTAATATTAGATAACCCTTTATATAAAGGGAACCTTCTCTCTCTTAATAGTTTTTATATAGCTAGTCGTATATTTATTATCCCCTATACTTAACTTACCTTCTAACTTACCCTTAATCTTAATTACTCTCTATTTAGTAGTATTAATCTTAACCTCCTTAGGTACTCTAATTATACGCTTTAAGTTATTAATAAAAAGGTAATAGTTATATTTTAATATCTTATTAATCTAGTTAATTAGGATAGTATTAAGCCGCGGTCTAAGTATAAATTAGAGATAATCCTTTAATTATTAATAGACTGGCCTAATAGTCTCTTAATTATAAAGTGAGGCTATATTATCTATATATTATAGACTAGCTATTATAAGCTTATCTAAGATCTAGCTAGTAAAAGCGCGACGTTCTTTTATAAATATACTTAGGTTAAGTTAGGTTTAATTATTTTTAGCTTCTTTATTCTTTTAAATAGTATAATTAAAGGATTAAGCTATATAAGTAAGAATAAAGACTAAGTAAGACTTATAATAGCTTAAAAAAGTTCTTAGGGATAGGAAGATAAGATAGTAAGGAGAATAAAGTCTAATATAAGAGTAATAAAAGAGTTAAGGTATATTATATTATAAAAGTAATAGAAATCTAAGTAAAGTAATATAAGAAGAGAGGAGAGGCTAAAGTTAGGTTCTCTATCTAGGGAAAGTTTAAGATATTATAATTTAATAAGATAAAGTAAATATAGGCTCTATTAGGAATTTTAGCTTTAAATATTAAGATATAAGGTAAATAGTAAGGAGTATAGTATATAATATATATTATAATTAATACCCTTAAGAGAGATCTTATATATTAGTAGGTTCTACTATTCGCGGCTAGGAGAGAAGGGGTTCTTATAATAGATATTCTTATTAAAAATATATCTTTCGCGTATTAAGAATTTATACTATCTAGTCTATTTATTATATTATTTATTTAGTAAATATAGTATATCTTATAATATTATACTTTCTATATAACTATTATCCCTAATAGCGTTATTTATATAATAAAATAGGGTACTTATAGAAGGTTAAAGCCGTAGGAAGTAGTTAACGTATAGGATATTAAATATACTTAGTATATCTTATAATATTATATATCCTATATAACTACTATCTAAGAGCTAATTCTATTATACCGCATGTCTAGTATATCTCACGATCTTATATATCCTATATACTAGCTATTATCTAATTTAGAAAGTATATCTCTAGCCTAGCGTTAATTCTATTATACTATACGTCTAGTATATCTCACGATCTTATATATCCTATATATTAGCCGTTACCTAACCTAGAAAGTATATCTTAAGCCTAGTAACGTCCGTTAATTCTATTATATTATATATCTAGCGTATCTTATAATCTCGTATATCCTATATACTAGCTAGTATCTTAAGCCTAGCGTACTATTAATTCCGCTATATTATACGTCTAGTATATCTTATAATCTTATATATCCTATATACTAGCCGTTACCTAACCTAGAAAGTATATCTTAAGCCTAGTAATATCCGTTAATTCTATTATACTATACGTCTAGTATATCTTACGATCTCGTATATCCTATATACTAGCTAGTATCTTAAGCCTAGCATACTATTAATTCCGTTATACCGTATATCTAATATATCTTATAATCTAGTATATCCTATATACTAGCTATTACCTAACCTAGAAAGTATATCTTAAGCCTAGTAACGTCCGTTAATTCTATTATACTATATATCTAATATATCTTATAATCTTATATATCTTATATACTAGCTAGTATCTTAAGCCTAGTATACTGTTAATTCTACTATACTATATATCTAGTATATCTTATAATCTTATATATCCTATATACTAGCTATTACCTAACCTAGAAAGTATATCTTAAGCCTAGCGTATATTAATTAATTCCGTTATATTATATATCTAGTATATCCCGCGATCTTATATATCTTATATATTAAAGCGCGCCTCCTAAGTAGTATACTAATTCTATCCTACTATATTTAAGCTCCCTTTAATTAATAAATCTAATTAAAGAAGGTAAAGGCTCTATTATACTATATTATATGTACTTATATTCTATACTTATACTAAACTTATCTAGTTATTCTACTATTATCCCTTCCTCTTAAATAGCTAGTTAGGTATATAATAGCTATAACTTTATCGCGAAGACTAATTAAGCCTTCTTAAAATATACTAATAGATATTATAAATAATATAAAATAGCTTTAAGTATTCTCCTATAAATAAGCCTTTAAGTTATACTACCTTCTAAGTAAAGTATTACCCTTATATAGGCCGCGATTAATAAGTTATTTACTTTAAATTTAATAGCTAAGGAGGATTAGGATAAAGATATCTTAGAAGATACGCTAGCTAGTAATTAAGTTATAAATAAGTATATCCCTTTAAGTAAATAGAGTATATTAAGTAGCAAGAGGTTAAGGAAGTTCTCTACTTATATAACTTTTAAGATAAAGACCTTTTAGGATATTATTAGTAGAAGAGCTAGAGAACTACTTTTAATAAAGCTTCCTATAATATATTAATATATATTAGACCCTTTATTCTTTCCCTTTAATAATAAGATAGATTATACTCTCGCTTAATAGTTTTTATAAGCGGAGTATACTTAAGGAGACGTAGATAGCTTCTTTAGTAATCTACGGCTCCGCCTACTATAAGAATATATTAATTTTAAGAGTAATATAGAATAGCTAGATATATTAGGTATAATAAAGAATAGTATCTTTAATAATAAGTAGGTAGAATTAAAGATTAAGATTTAAGTAGATATAAATAATATTAAGGCTAAGTAATATACTATCTATTATTAAAATATTATAAAGGTTATTAAATTCCTAATTAGCTATTAACTATTTACTAGTAACTTAGTATACGCCCCTATATATAAGTATATAATAGATAATCCTAATAATCCTTCTATTATAAAGGCGGATTCGCGAATTTAGAGCGAGATATATACTATAGATTAATAGTAGGAATAATAGACTTAACTACTAGATAATACTACTATAATATTAATTCTATTAGCGACGGATAAGATATAATTAATAACCCTCGTAGGTAACTTATTAGTATAGCCTATCTATATAATAATTAGTAATTTAGACGGAGAGACTTATAGATAACGTAGTAGGCTAAGTATAGTACTTCTAGGTTTAATACCTATCCTATAAGAGCTAGGTAGGGAAATTAAGTTAGAAGTCTATTATATAGTAATAGAGCTTATATTAAAGCGTAAGTATATATCCTATATAGCTATAGTTCTTAATTATTAATACCTATAATTTAACTAGTATTAGAGTAGTATATAGTAGATAGTTTTCTAATAATTTATATAGATAAGAAAACCTAAAGGGGGTATCCTATTATTACCGGAATTTCGGCCGATTATAAAGAGTAAGTCCTAATTACGGGTATTAAAAGTTTATAATATTACCCTATTTATTAGGTGCCCTAAGAGAAATAGGAAGATCTACGCTAGTATAGCTTCTAGCCTATATAAACCTATAAATAGACGAAATTATAAATTACCCTATAACTAACCTTATAGTAGAATAAATACTATTCTTAATTAGACTATTAATACGTCTACCCTACTAATAATTTTACCTAGAAATATTATCTTATAAATATCTATAAGTATATATTATCTAATATCTTATACTAATTATTTAAAGGGGTAGCTAGAGACTACCTACTTACGTAGGTTAATAAGATAATTAGAGCGTCCACGCGGAAGATAAAAGGGAAAAAGCGTACCTAAATAGAAATTAGAAATAGAGTACTTCTAGAATTATCTATAATAGTTTAATTAGATTAGGCCTACTATTAATTTCTACTATTCCCTAGTCTTAAATACTTTAATTATTTTAGCGAGGTTAAGTAGTAGTTAGGAGTAGAATATAAGAGGATTATTTAGTAGTTACTTCCCGTAATAATCCTATTACTAGATAAGAAGGAGCTAGGTATTATACTTACTATTAAAGCATTAGTAGATTTTATAATAGTAGTCTAATATATCTCTTATACGTAAGATATAATAGCCTACTTAGACTATTATTTAAAGGTATTTAATTAAGTAAAGGATTATCTATAACCCTATTATAATAGTTATTATTTTAACTTTCTAAAGATATATATACTAAGCTATTACACCTATTATATACGCGAATATAGTAGCCTACCTAATATAATAATTAAAATAGGCGAGGTAGCCTATATTAAGATAGTTAAACGCCCGTTTTAATAAATAAATAAATAGAAGTATTTTAAGAGGTAACTACTTTAATATAATACTTAAGAGCTTAATATTCTTATAATAGCTAATATTAAGAAATATAGCCTTAGTCGCCTACTAAGTTAGGTTAATTATAATAATAAGGTATATACTAATTAACTTAGCGCTACCACGCTACTAAGTAAGCTAGGATAGAAGATAGATAAGTAAGAGTAGGGATAGCTATATTATTTATATTATAATCTAAACTTATAGTATATAACGTCTACTACCGCCGCTAAAAGTAAAGTCTTAAATCTTCTATATATATTAGCTATATATATCCGGTAGGAGCGTACGAAGGTAGTAGACCCTAGGTCTATATAAGACGTGGGTAATATACGGGAAGATAACCCTTCTTAGATTTCTCGCTACCTAGTATAGATCTATAGGTTACCAAGGACCTAGAAAAGATCTAGTAAAAATATAGCTAATCTAGATTAATTATTAGAGGAATTCTATTATTACTCTATTAATTAGTAGAATAAAGGCCGTTAGCGGCGAGACTACGTATAGGTTTAAGAGTATTATCTAGATATTACTAATTAGTCTAGCATTTAGTACCCTTAGGGAGGGAAACTAGTAGGTTAGCTATAGCTCCTAGTTACTATTTAGGATATAAAGAACTATAATAGAAAGGATAAACCCCTAAGATATAGCGGAGTAATAGTTAAATTACTTAAGATATAGAATAGGGGCGCTATTAATCCTTTCTATAGTATAATTAAAGTAGAGAAATAGTAAATAGCTATAACTATAACTCCTTAGGGTCTAATTAATAAGCGCTTATTTACTCTAGATAGTATTATTTATAGTACGTATATAATACTAGGATATAGTAACACCTTATATATTAGCTATATTAATAATTTTAATAATTAGGACTAATATAACTACCTATATAATAAGGATTTTATTAAGAAGGAGACTTAAATTATAGATTATATCCGGAAAAAAGCGTAAAAGGATTAACTTTTAAGGGCTAGTAATAAAGGGCATTAATTACTTAGATAATATACGGGGTATATAATATTTAAGTTATATTAGAGGCTTTATTAATAAGCGTTTAATTATATATAAAAGGGGTAGATATAGGAGATATAGGCGAAATACGCGATTTAAAAGATATTATATATAAAACTAGCGAGATATATATAATATATATAAGATATATAGGATATATAATATATATAAGATCTATAAAATATATAAGGCGTACGAGATATATAAGATCTTATATAAGATATATAAGATTTACGAAATATATAAAATATATAAGGCGTACGAGATATATAAGATCTTATATAAGATATATAAGATATATAAGATATATAAGGCGTACGAGATATATAAGATATACAAGTACTTAATATATAAGACGTACGAGATATATAAGATCTTATACGAGATATATAAGATATATAATAGCCTTAGTACTTATATCTCTTTTACTAGGAGTATAAATAGGTTAAATCTTAATATACGTCTTTATCTATATATTATTATCTATTATAACTATTTAAGTACTCTATTATAGGCTCTCTAGACCTTTTAAATATATTAAGTAAGCCTATTAAGTCTATCTTCTATTTAATTTACTAGTTAATATATAATATATTAATTTAGACTCGTGTCTCTATAACCCTAATTCCGCCCTACCTCCCTATAAAAATCCTATAAGTGAAACCTCCTAAAATAATATAATATCTATTTTTAAATAGTTAAATAGTATATTAGGAACTTTAAATAAGGTCCTAGTAGGTAGTTCTATTAGAATAGTATTAGTTAAAAGGGTAACCCTAGATTATAACTTAATAGGTAATATACGTACTAATAGGCCTTTTCGTCTATCTAAATTATAGACCTACGTACTATTCTTAATCTAATACCAGATAGTTTATAAGTAAGGAACTTATAACTATTAATACTACTCCTTAAATTATAGACTCTACTAGAGAGGATAAATAACTCCTAAGTAATAGTCTCTATAAGGGATAATAATAAGACTATCTCTTAGCTATTAACTACTAGTTAGGATAATAAGGCTTTTACTACCCTAATAAAGTACTATTAGCGTTTATTAGATACTACTATACTAATTAATACTAAACCTATAACTAAAATAGATAACCCTATTATTATATCACTTAATAAAAGCTTCCTATATAACTAATAAGCGAGTAAATCTCCTACTTATATTCCTATATTCTTATCGCTAGCGAGAAGATACCGTATAAATAGTTAACTAGGTATCTCGTAACTAGAAAATAAAGTAGATATAAATTAATTTAATATTTTTATTACTACCCTTAATTATCCCGAGCTAACTCTTAAAATTATAAAGAACCTTAATATTAAGGGCCTAATCTCCCTCTACGCTATTTTAAAGGGGTTCTATATACTTATTAATACCCGTTTTACTACTATAATAAAGGCTTAATAGTATAGAAAAGTATATAAGTCCGGTAATATATTTATCTTCTATTACTATAAAAGTCTCTATATACGCGATTTAGCTCGCCGAATTAATAAGACTTATTTAAATAAAGTATATTTTACCCCTAGCTTTTAGTAGCTTTATAATTCTCTTTTAGGAAGTAGTTATTAATAATATTATGCGCTTAATAGTACGAGAAGGCTATTATATACTAAGGCGTATAATAGTAATTATTAAAAAGATCTAGTTTATAATAGACTTTAGCGATAACTTATATTATATTAGACTCCTATATAATATTAGATTTTAGTCTAGTAAAGATCTTTACTTTACTACTATATTCTTTCTTAAGCTTAATATATACCTTACTAACCCTATAACTATTAATAGTAAGCTTAGCTTATAGAAAATACTACTTAGTTAGTATAACTTATTAACCTTATTAAAGGTCCTTAATAAAGAGGAGATAAGGATATAGCTAGATATACTATAAATAATTATATACTTTAATTATAAGCCTAAGAATTATAAGGAAATAAGTATTTTAAGAGTACCTCTAGAGGAAATCAGGAAGCTATAGTATAAAGACTAGGGGTTAAAAAATATAGAGTTTATTATATTAGGCTATTATTAACGTCCTATTAGACCTCCTTTATAAGTAGCCTTTCCTATAATAGTAATAGCGAGGTATCTTTAAATTATAAATACTAACGTCTTAGAAACTATTAGTAATAATATTAAAGACGCCTATTATAAAGTTATAAAAGAAATAGTAGACGGGTTCTCTAAGAATTATAAAAGTTATATACCTTATTAATAGGCTAGCTAAAGGGTAGGGAAATACTCTAAAATTTATACGGATATCTCTAACTTAGGGCGTAATAATTAAAATCTAAACTATTATAATAGTAAGGGAGTTATAATTATGTTAAATTAAAGCTACGCCCTTTATTTTTAATATTAATACTACCTCTAAGCTATTTATAATAATTATACGCTATATCATCGCCGTTATATAATAATAGGTAAGAGTTTATAAAACAGAGAATAATAACCTTCTCTATTAGGGGCTAATATAAAATCTTCTAGGCTTAAAGCACTAAGGTATACTTAAATTATAAGTCTAAACTAATATTAGTCTATACTAACTATAGTATATATAGTCTTAAGGTTTAACTAGGAGGATTAGAAGGTATTTTTTAAGTAATAAGTGTCTTTAGTCTTATAAATAGTAGAAGTTTCTTATTATAGTACCTCGCCGTTAATAGTTAGTTCTTAGTACCTGAGTTTATTAAGTAGGCGATAAATTTCTACTACTAAAAAGAGGTAGCTAGTAAGAGGAATAAGGTAGGTCTCTCTCTAATATTTAGTTATAAGGTTAGTCTGGTAAGTAGTAGGTATAACCTCCCTATTTAGCTTTATTCTACTAAAGCTACGCGTCTATTAGGCCCTTATAATATAAATATTAGATATTACTAGCTTAAACCCCCTACTTATAGAAGTTAGTCTAGATTAGAAAGTTTAGAATAGTAAAATATACTATTAAGCTATCTACCCCTATAATTATTAACTACGTCGCTATTTTAAGATATATACTTTAAATTCTACTATATATACCTTTCTATAAATATACTAAGACTAATATATAAGATATATAAGACGTGCGAGATATTAATATATATAAGATATATAAGATATATAAGATATACGAGATATATACGCCGTATAAGATATATAAAATATATATAACGTACGAGATATATATAATATATAATATATATATAATATGCGAGATATATATAACATGCGAGATAAATAAGAGTTATAAGATATATAAGACGTATAATATCTATAAGATCTTATATAAGATATATAAGATATATAAGATATACTAGTATTATAGTCACATATAAAATATAATTTTTCTAGTACTACCCTACCCTTACTTTCCCTCTAGGATTAAATACCTACGCGTTATAATTAAAATAGATTATTATAATAGTAATTAATTATATAAAGTCTATATTAGGGACTTTATAATAGGAATTATATATATAAATAGATATGTTATAGAGTAGGAGGTTAGCTTATAATACTCTCTAGTCTATACTATAGTTACTCTAGCTACCTTACGGGAATAGATCTAGAAGGAGTTAAAGGTCGACTATTAGGCGAATAATTAGATTTACGCCGGTCTCACTATTAATAATAATATATATAAGAATCTAGGGGATAAAATTAATAATATTACTATAAAGAAGGAGTTATAACCCGCCTTTATAAGAGTTATATAGTAGTTCTATAAGGTTTTTAGTAACGTTAATCCGGCTTAGAAAGAGGAGTATTTAATATACTAGGCCTAGAAATATAATAATAATAAAAAGCGAAGAAGGTATTATAGGAGCGAGGTTAATACTATATTAATAGTTATAAGAGGAATAATACTAACGCTTTAGCTATATAGTATTACCTTTAGTAATATAAATATTAGCTATTATAAGAAGAATAGGGGGAAAATTAGGATATATAGGCCTCGAGACCTAGTTATATCTAATAAGGCTACTAATAAGATTACTATAAATAACGTATACTTTAATTTATTTATATAAATCTTATAGGAAGATATTAGATTTAATATTAACTAGGATTCTATATTTTATAGGCCTAAATAAATTAGGGGAATAGAATATATAAATACTTAATCCTAGAGATATATATTATTTAAAATATATTTACTAGGGCTTAGCTAATTACTTTTTATAGTTAATAACTTATTAAATAGTAAGCTTTACTTAAAGATAATTAATAGTAACTAATAAATATTTAGACTCCGGTAGGTATAGGCTAAATTAATATAAAAGCTCTATTATATAACGTAGTATTAAGCCGCTATTAATAATATAAACCCCTATATCCGCTACTCTATAACCCGCCGATCGTGGGAGATATATAGAAAATAATGATAGCTAGAATTAGCTTAAGAGATATAATATAATAATAAATACTATCTTATATATAACCTCTATACCCCTAGTGTATATATAAAAGTCTAAAAGAGTAAAGATACCTACGACTATAAGCTTAAGGAAGCGGAGGAAGATATTCTACGAATAATAGAAGGCTAATAAGACTAAGGCTATAATAGCTCTACGTCTATTAGGTTTATAAGACTATAGTTAGAATAGTAAGAGGATAATAGTAATAGATAACTAGGTTAGAGTTTATATAGAGTTAACTATCTAATAACTTAGGTTTTAAGAGATGTTAATATAATTAGATAGAGGAACTTATTATTACTCCTCCTATTACACGGCTCTAGTAATTATCCTAGGTATTTTAATAGATTAATTAGGTATTATTAATAATATTACTATAGATAAAGGGAGGGCTATTTATACTAGGAGTAGAATCCCGAGTTATAGCTTTAGAATAGGTATAGTCGAGATTTTAATATACTCTATAGGTTCTCTCTTACTAATAATACTTATCTACTTATAAAGAGACTAGTTCCTCCTCGAGTAGTTTAATCCGCGCTAAGGTAGACTAGAATTATTTATTATAAGTAGTATAAATATTAGTAAGTACGCTAGTACCTTCTACCCCCTAGGAAATTACTTAATATAGTACTACCTCTATCGCGTTATTAACTACTACGTTAGTATTAGTCTTAAGGTATTAAGCTATATATAGTTTATAGCGATTTATAAGCTAATAGACTTATATCTTAAAATAAACGGTTATAGGGTTATTATATATATAGTAACTAAGGAGAAAGAGGGACTAGCTAAGATACTATTAACGGCGTAATATCTACCTCTAATTTAGGTATTTATCTTATTATAGAGGGGAGAATATTAGATAGGGGGTATAGTTTAAGATAAAGTAAAAAGTATTATTTTATACTATCTATCGCGTATAATAATTAAAGCTAAGCATTTTAATTTAGAGAGATAGTATACTAGAAAAGAGTAAAGCTTTAGAATAATAAGAGATAATAATAAGAGAGTAGGTAATCTAAAGTAGTTATATTTATTATAAGTTCTAAATAAATATCTAATAATTCCTAGGGGGTTTAGATAATTAAAATACGAGAATTACGCGCTAGATCTTATTAGATATACTAGATATAATAGACTAGTATATTTATATATTAAATAGGGTTTTTATTAAATCTAACGTACTCTAACCTAAAAGTAATAATAATAATACGTAAAAAGTATATAATACGTAGTTAGATCTCTACCCCTTATTTTTCTTTTAATTATAGGCTACCTCCTTATTTCTTAAATATTCTTCTATAAACTTATTTACCTACTATATTATTATTCTCTAGTACCCCTATTTCTATAAGAAATACTTATCCTATTAAATTAAAGACTATTCGCCCTAATTAAAGTATAATATCTTAGAGGCTCGCTGCGGTAAGGGTAGGTAGAAGTAGGAGAGGTTTAAGCCACTCCTAGTCTTATATATAATATCTATACCTATAATATTATACCTATTTATAGTAGGAGCTAATTATTTAAGTAGGCTGGCGGAGCTCGTAGTTTATCTAATATACTTAATAGTATTAACCGCGATAGCGAGGTTAGTAATAATAAATCCCGCGTTTAAGAGAATTAAATAGTTATAAAGTAAAGGCTATTACTAAATATAATAGATTTAAACTTAAAACGAGGGAGATAAGATAACTATATTATTAATAAGGAAGAGTTAGACGAGGAACCTATTAGGATATAGCTAGTAAAGAGGGTGCGTTATATTATAAGTTCCTATATTAATCTACTATATTAATAGAAGCGGCTTATATTATTATTAATATAAAGGGTAGTATATTAGCTTTATAATTAGTCCGGTAACTAAGACCTAATATAATATTATCTACTTTAAAGCGTATATCTCGTACTAGATCTCCTTATAATACTACGTCCCTATCCTTAAATAAGAACCTCTTAAGAGCTTAAAGACCGCGATTACCTTATAATTATAACGAGCCGACGGTAGGGGCACTTAAGGGTAAAGAAGAGTAAGGGTATAATTTCCTATAGGGTTAGCTAAGGCGCCGCGAAGGAATATAGAATATCTTTATAACGGGTTATAAAGCTATCTTATCTAAGGCTATACTATACTTATAAGTACTAGTATTTACTAGTAGTAGCGGTAAATAGTATATACCTTAGCTTAAATATAATCTAGCTAATTTTAGTAATATAATAATTAAAGTATAAAAGTACTATACTAAAAAGGTAGGATAGTAATATAACTATAGACTAGATATTAATAATATCCTAAAGGTATATAAGGCGCGAAAGGTTAGTAGAGAGAAATACATTTCTAATTATTAATATATTAATAAGATATTAACGTGATAGTAGCTTTATAATAGTATAGGTTTATTTTAGTCTTATGTTATACCTAGGATTAAAATTCTAGTTAGGTTATATTACTATTTCTTAAGTATTAAGTAGTCCTATAAACTTACTATAAAACTTTTAAATAAACACGTCTTTATATATTATAATATAGATAATCTAAAGGTTTAATATTAAGGAAGGTAGATAAATAGAACTAAAGCTAATCTAGTTTACTAGATATTTATAAGGTTCTAGGCTAATATTATTATTAATATAATTATTAAAGTATTCTATAGAAGGATATCCGTTAGTTTAGGCTTCCTAATAATTATAAGGTACCTTTTTTAGCTATTCCGCCCTAGGATAATCTACTTTCTACTTTTAATAATCTACTATATAATTAAGGAATATATATCTTTAAATAAGAAGATAGATTACCCGTATTAGGGCCCTATTATTAAAGGTATTCTATAACTAATACTAATTTACTAAATACTAATATTTCTTATAAAGAACTTTAATCTCTATATACTAATATAGTTTAATTAAGGTAAAGATAGATAGGAGAAGGTCGTAGAGTATCTATAAGATAGGGTTAGTAAAAGTATAACCCTCGCGGATAATAATAGAGATAATATAATCTATCTATTATATAATATATATAAGGATACTAGCTAGGGCTTACTCCTAGCTAGTTATAGTAGTAGGTGAAACCTACGTAATATACTTAATAAGGATAATAATTCTTATAAGGGAGATATTATATTATCTAATTCTAGTTATTAAACTTAACCTTTACCTAAAGATCTACTACTATTTAACTAATAAATAGTATATAAAGGCCTGTTATTACTTATATATTTAACTTAAACTCGTGGTATAGTATTTATAAAGATAGGAGTAATTAAAGATAGCGTAAGTAATAGAACTAGTTCTAATAATCTTCTTATAGATATATTAGTCTCTTAGACCGCGGATCTTCCTAGAGTGGAGTAGAATTATAGTAGAGTATTAATAAGTATATCTATTTAAGTAGAATACTAGTAACTTATACTTAACTTAGGTAGTACTAGATAATAGTATTAAGGCTAGTTATAAAGAAGGTAATAGAGGATCCTATAAGATAGTCTTACTAGAGGGGCGGAGTTATAAGTTAGTATATTAACTACTATAAGATAAATTCTATAAGTAGATTAATCTAGACGAGACTTAAATATATTAGTATTCCTTTAATAGCGATGACTATTAAGAATACCGGCTAATAATAGAGGATAATTATACCCTCTTTTAGACTAGGGTAGATAGGAATAAGTATATAGTACTTATTAATCTTAAATTATCTATTAGTTAAATAGATAAGAGTAATAATTAGGTAGTAAGTATATAAAGGAAATATAGTTTATCTAGTATATCTAGCGTAGCTAGTATATCTAGTATGCCTAGTATATCTTATATATCTAATATATCTCGTATATCTCGTATATTTAGGAGGTCTAGTACGTATTATATATCTCGTATATCTCGTACTTCTTATAATTTTAATATTCTTTATATTTAGCGCTTTATATAGCTATATAACTAATAGTATAATTAGTTATTATATTATATAATTAATATGTTACTATTAGCGTACTCTTAATATAGTATCCTTATAATATAAATATAGTATAACGTACCTTACTTATACTAATAACCTTTTTAATATAGATTAGGGGATTATTAATAATATTAAGCACGCCTTTAATAGTCCCTAGTACGGAATTATAGCTATAGGCCGAAAGTATAGTAATTAGGGTGCCCGAATTAGCCCTAGGCGGACTCGCGTCTACCCCTGCGGCCCTAGGGTAAGCTTTCTCAAACCACGGCTCTAGGGGCCTGGGGCGGCCCGGGGCCGGCCCTGGGTACCCCTCTAGGTTTTCAGAAATTGCCGACGTAGGGCGTTCTTTTTAGCGTATAAAGTAGAGTAGGGTATACGAGCGTATTTCTATATTAATAAAAGACTCTAGATAGATAGCTAGAATATAGAGTTCTTTATAAAAGATATTAGTACCTTTAAGCTCTAACTTTATACCTAGGAGGAGGGGGAATACCTAGTATACTTCTAGCTATATAATATATATAACCTAAGCCTATTATTAGTAATAGGTAAGAACCTATTAAGCCTCTAAATAGTAGAGGAAGAGGTTAACTACCTTAAGGAATATATTATAATAAGAGATTTTAACCTCTATTACCCTAATTAGAATAATCTAGGATATTTTTTATACTACCTTAAAGTAAACTAACTAGTAGGAATTATATCTAATAATAAGATAGACCTAACTCTGCTAAATAGGATAGTTACTTAAAGGGTAAGGGGGTTTAAAAGCGTAATTAATTTAATCTTTATTATACCTAGGCTCCTTAGCGTAGTATAGGCCTATTAGGTACGCCTTAAATTATAATTTAGCTCTAACTACCTTCCTATATATATAGAGCTCGACCTAAGGATAGAGGAATAGTAATATACGCCTAAGAGATTATAGAAAATAGCGGACCTAGGAGAGATTAAGAATAAGGCCTATATATTAAGCTAGAAGCTAGGCTTTAAGCTATTAGAGATTATAAACTAAATAGATAACTACCTCTTATAACTCTAATAAGGTTTAAAGGGGATAGTAGAGGAGACAATCCCCTAGGCGAAGCCTAAAGGTAAGGGGAGAACCTTCTAAAACTTAAAGTACTAGCTTACTATAGAAAATATTATAAGAAGTATAAAGGTATTCTAATAGAGTAGGGATACTATTATAAAGGGAGCTAAGAACGCGGCTATTAAGGAGAGAGATAGGATACTATAAATAGAGAAGGTAATTAACTTTAAGAGGAAAGTCTATAATACCGCTAAATTATAGAAGGATATATAGGGCCTTATTAAATAGGCGAGGAATAATAACTTATTATTATAACCCCTCCCTAAGTTTCCCCCTTTAAGAAGGGATAATAGGGATAGGGTAGCTAAGACCTTTAAGGAGAAAGTAGAGGTCTTATGAGTAATATTCTTTCTACCCCCCTTATAAGCTAATCTAGATAATATTAAGAGGGTAGAGTACCTACTACTACTAGCGGACCCTAATAACAGGGTAATATATAAGGAGGTCTAGTAGGCTATTTATAAATTAAAGTAAAATAAAGCCCTAGGGATTAATAGAATCTTAATTTAGTTCTTTAAATTAATAGTAGATAAGCTCTTTAAGGAGCTTACCTACTTATTTAATATATACTTCTCCCTTAGCTATTACCTAAGAGAGTTTAAGAAGGCTAATATAATTATCCTAAAAAAAATAAAAGAAGGAAGATTATATAGTACTTAAGGTATATTATTTAATAGTACTATTAAGTACCCTTAGGAAGGCCTTAGAATTAATAGTTATAAAGTAACTTAGTAATTATATTAAGAGCTAAGGCCTCCTCCCCTAAGAATAAATAGGGGCGTAAAGGAAGAGATTAATTAAGATTATATTAAAGACTATTATAAAAGTAATATATATAATATAAGACTATAGTAGGGCTAATATAACTAGCCTTCTTTTATTAGATATTATAAGAGCTTTTAATAATATCTCCTACTAGAGACTTATTTATAACCTTAGGGGAAAGGGGATCCCCTGCTATATTATAGGCTAGATAGAAAGCTTCTTAAAGGGGAGGTCCTCGTCTATTACTATTAGAAGGACGACGAGTAGAATAGAACTAATAGAGATAGGGATCCCTTAAGGGTTATTAATCTCCCTTATCCTCTTCCTATTCTTTAACGCGCTACTTATTAAGGAGTATATAACTATTAAATTATAATTATAGGTTAAAGGGTTTATAAATAATATCTACCTACTAATATATAAGAAAATTATAAAAGGAAATTATAAGACTTTAAAACTAATATATAAGATCTACCTTAAATAGGCCTTAATATATAAGATAAGCTTTACCCCCTAAAAGTATAAGTTAGTTTATCTTACCTACTACCCCCGCTACTTTAATATAAGCGTAGTAGTTAGTCTAAGGTATATAATAATAAAACCCTAGGTAGAGATTTAAGTCCTAAGACTATATATTAATAGTAAATTATAATAGGGCCTATACTTAAAGAGGGTATAAGTAAAGCTTACTACCTAGAGCCTAGCCCTTTTTATAATATTAATATTAACGTAGGGAGCTACCTTTAATAAGGCTATAAGGGTATATAATATAGTAGTAAGGCTAGTAATAACCTACGCGTCTATTATATAGTATATACTATAAGGCCTAAGGGAAATAAAGAAGATATATATAAGGAAGCTTAAAGTTATTTAAAATAACTACTTAAGACGCGTATTAGGGGTATATAAAGCTACCTTAACGCGAGTACTAGAGGTAGAGGTAGGAATAGTCCTTATATAGTTAATATTAGACTACCTAGTTCTCTACTAATATACGCTAAAAGGAATTTACCTAATAATAGTAATAGGGAATAGATATATCTAGAGGAAGCTTAAGACTAGGAGAGGGAAGAGGAGAAAGGTAGTAGAGTCCCCTATAAAGGAAAAGAATAAGTAGGTTCTACGCTCCCTACGCCTAGATAATTAGAATATAGTTATAGCTAGGGAGGTAACCTAATACCCCTAAGGGATTAGGAAGAAGATATACTATTAGTAGAAGTCCTCCTAGGAGGTAATATAAGAAGAATCTTAAGTAGGATTAAGGGCTAGAGATTATCCCCCTACTTAGCTTAGAGGCTTATAAACTAGTAGGAGGGCCCTTTATAAAGGCTTTTAAAAGGCTAAGAGCTCCGCCCTTACGTAGATAAAAATAGAGAAGATAGGGCTAGCTACCTTCTTATATTAATATAAAGTCCCTAGTATTACGTCCGCGGGCTATAAGTATAGCTAGTATAAGTAAGATATAAGATATATCCTTATTAACTACCCTAGGTTTTATAACTACTACTAGGAGCTAAGGGATACCTTAAGTATATTAAATACTTATAAAATACTTATAAGCGCGAAGGAGGCGAAGTAGGTAGTAAAATAGATAATTTAAACTAGGATACAAGGCTAGTTCTTACTTATAATAATATAGTTATATTAGGACTAAGCTAAGGTATAAGTCCTTACTATTAGAATAATACCTATTACTATAATATATAATCTAGCCCTAGGGAGCTAGGATAATAAGGTAATAAATATAAGTACTAAGTATAGAGAGCTAAATATAATATAAAGAGAAATAGACTAAAGGTTATAAGGAGATAGGAATAGTAAGGGTTTTTACCTAGGCCTTTATAAGGTATAGGTATACGGTTTCCCTTATAAGTTAGCTACTATAATAGTAACTATAATATACCCGTAGGCCCCCGTAATTATCTTTTAATAGTTTAGATAGACGCGAGTATAACTTATTAATTAATTAATAACTAGGTTTACTTATTTAAGTTCTATAAAGAGGAAAATATATAGGTAGAAGGTAAGAATAAGAGTATTATAATTAGTTATAATAGTAGATTAAGCTAGGTTAAATACTATAAAGGGCTTTCTAACTCTAGTTTTTAGAAGAAGGGTAGGGAATAAAATAAAGATAAATAGAATTATTAAGGCTAAATAGAAATCTTTTAATAGGGTAATAGGATAAAATAGAGTGGAAGTAACTTTTATACCCTGTAATCCCCTTAAGAATAGTTAATTACTAATAAATAGATCTAATCTAAATAGATAACTTAGTATATCTATTTAGGATCTTCTAGTATTACTACTAGCTATTAAGTTACTAGCTAGAGCCTATATAAATATATAGGTTATAAAGCTTATCTTTTCTATCTCCTTAGGCCTAAGGCTAAATATAGCTATCTAGGTCGGTCGTACTTATCTAATACTATAGCTATAATAGTTAGAATATTATAAGTAGTAAGGGATAAAGCTATAAAACGCCTTTAAGCCGCCTAAGCGTCTTAAGTAAAGTATTATAATTAGAACTATAAGCTATAGATAATAATATTAGCGATTTAGTAATATTAGTTATAAAGAACCTAAAGTAATAATACCTAAGTAAGAAGTTAGCCTATAAGTACGTAGGACTATTCCGGGTTATTAATAAGGTTAGTTTATAGGCGTATTATCTACTATTACTACTAATATATAGGATCTATAATATATTCTATATATTACTAATTAAACCTTACTACTAAAGAGACTACTCTCCTACGGCGGATATCTTTATATAAGTACCTAAACTTATTAATAATAAGGAATAATAGGAGGTAGAAGAAATTATTAGTAACATTAATAATAAATAAGGTATCTAGTATAAAGTTAAGTAGACTAGTTAGGGTAGTAAATATAATTAATAGGTACTAGATAAGGACCTTAATAGATCTTATAAACTAACAAGAGCCTATAATATATTAGCGTAATTAAAGTATAAATAAAATATTAAATATATTCTTATATTAAATAAGTAGTAATAATATAATAAGTTATAATATAAGTTAAGACTATTATCTTTATATATATTATATAATAATTAATCTTCTATATATAAGTATACTTATAAGTATAGTAATATAGTTTAAAAATATTCTTTATTAATATTATCTAAGGAGTTAAGCCGTTAATAATATATTATATTAAAAGAATACTTTTAATCTTAATATAATCTAATAAGAATATTAGGGATATATTAATAAAAGATAAGCCTAGGTATTTTATACCTAATAAATAACTTAAGTAAATAAGATATATAAATAACTTATTTATACTAAAGTATAATCATAAACTAACCTTTAATTATTAAACCCTTTAAAGTCTAAAGGCTTTATAGGGTTAAGATTATCTAGTATATCCTTATATTATTAAATACTATTAAGTTTAGTTTAAAGGAGTTTTACCTAACTCTCTAACTTATTATTCTATATATTTAGTATATTAATTAAAGCTTATAAGTTAATAATAATATTAGGCGCTAACTTAACTATTATAACTATCTACTTATAAGCTTTCTACTATTAAGTTATCTTCTTACTAAGTTTCTTTCTCTTTACTAAGTATATATCTACCTAGCTAATCCTAGTAATAGCGCGTATAGATTTCCTCGCCTTCCTTTAAAAGGGAGCCGGAATCTATTATAATAAGTACTTATACTATTATAGAGCTAAAGGGTTAATATACTTACCTTTATATAATAATTAATACTATAATAACTATTAGTATACTAATAATAAGGGGGAGTATTACCTTATTCATAATTATTTAAACCCTTTATAAAATAAGTCTTATAAGGAAGAGATATATTATATAAGTTAGTAAGCCGCTATATAGTATATATAAGTAAATATACTTAAAATAAGTTAATATCTATATATAATATTAGTATATTAATAAATATAATATAATATTAATAAGACGTTATAAGTACTTATAAGACAAATATTATATATAATATATAATAAGAATACTATATATATTAATAAATATATTTTATAATATTATTAAGTTAAAGTAAGTACTTATAAGAGAGGCTAAGGGAGTTATAAGAAGTTTTAAATATTAGGATAAGAACTTTATTAATATCTTATAATACTATCTTAGTATAGTTTCCTTTAAAGCTATTTAAATTATAATAATAATAATAAAGGTTCTATCTAATTTTATAATTAATATATTAGAGTAACGCGTTACTTATTATATCGTATATTTATAAATATTTAATCTATTATTAATAATAAAGTATACGCGCCTACTAGTTAATATTACCTTTTTATTTCTATATTATTACTAATATATATTACTAATACTTATACCTAATAAGTTATTCCCTATTAATATATAGTAATATTAATTATATACCTTAATACTTAAAGTTAATAAGCTAAGTATCTAATTATATATTAAAGGTATTTAGAATAATTCTAAATTATATTATATATTATCTTAGTATAATTAAAAGATATAAATAGTTTAGAAGTATATATATACTATTTAGATAATTTATTAATATACTCTATTACTAACTACTAAATAATATTATTACTACCTTATAAAAGGTTTTAATACGCGTGTCCGGCCTAGCTAATATTAATACTATATTAGTAGTAATATATTAAATAACTCTTTTCCCTTATTTTTCTTACGTAGTTTTAAGGTTTTTTAATAAGTATTCTAGTCGATCTTATTAGCCCTAGAGACTAGGGCCTAGGAGGGGAGGTACTTATTAGGCTTAGGTATATATACGCCTTACGCGCTACCTTATAACCTACTTTAAGTAACCTTCCTTAGAAATATAAGGTAATATCCTAGTAATAGGAGGCCTAGGCTAAGCCTATATTTAATAGATATATATCTTCCTAGCTATCTCCTATTATTCTTTTAAGTTCCTTAGAGATTAATTCTACTATTATAATAGGCCTACTACCTAATCTATTAGTAGACCTATACCTATTATCAAATCCTATAACGTGACTCTACGTCTTTTATTACCTAATACGCCGCTATAGAGCTAGCGGGTATATGCGTTATAATAACTCTTATATAGTTCCTATTTCTCGTACTTTTATAGGTAATTAGCGGCCTTATAATTAATATTAATAGTATATATTATAGCCTTTATAGCCTCTATACTAATATATCTATATCTCTTATACTATTAGGTCTAAGACGTATTATTCTTAGCTAGGACTATTAATTTAAGGTGGAATACCCTTATCTAGTTAATTTATATAATATCTAGCTAGTATATACAGTTATATAAGAAGGCTTATAATATCTCCTTACCTTATTTATTATAGAATATATTCTTCCCTCTACTACTAGTATACGTACAGCCTTATAAGTCTAGTTATATAATAGATAGGAAGTTATATTTAATATTTAGTATATAGTAAATATTAGTTAGTAAGAGTTTACTAACCTTATTATTAATAATTACTAGGATTTATACTATTTTAATCCCTTTAATTATTACTAGTTTACCCCTAGTTAGTCCTAATATAATATAGTTTTAGACTAGTAAATAGTTAGTAAACTTAGATTAGTCTTAAAAGATATACTCTTAATCCCCTAAGTTAATAATAATCTTATAAGACTTATTATTTTATTATAAGCTATACTTAAAGTAAGTAGTATAGGATTTATCCTATTTTTATTTATCTAAGTTTTATTTACTTTATTAATAACTAGGACCTCTACCTTAATACTATTATTTATTCTATACCTCTAACTCTTTTTTTATTTTAGGAATAAATCCTTCTAGTCCTAGCTTTAGATTAATATACTAGTAGTCTTTTATATTATACTAGTAGTTATAGAATATATATTTATTATTATTATTACTCTAGCTCTTATTACTAGGCTTATTTTAATATTAGCCTTATTTTAGCTATTTACTAAAATTACTAGCGTATACCTTAGATTCTTTAGTCTTTAAAGGTATAAACCTATTAACTAATAACATAGTAATATACTCAAAATCTTATAACTTACCCCTAGATTAAGTAATCTTAGTAAGGGTATAGACTACTTCTTCTATCTTATCTAGTAGGCCCCTCTTAAAGACCGCTATCTAGAAATCTATTTCTAGTAGACTATTTATTTATAAAAGCTTATTTATATACTCCTTAAATTTAGTAAGGTAGGCGTAAAGGTCTTTAAATTAATCTAAGTAAAGCTTATATAAGGTAAAGTATATTACTTTCTTAGTAGTATAGGAATCTATCTTATATAATAACTTTAATTTAGCTTATACTTCTTTTACTATTATTAGAGTTTTAATTATACTATAAGCTAATAGTAATATAATAAGATAAATAGTAGTAAGTACTTACTCCTTTAAATTAATATACTTTTCCTATTTATCTTTATCTACCTCCTTAATAGGTAGTTTTACTCCTCTAATAGTAGGTAAGTTAGGGTTAGTTAGCAGTTTATATTTTAGTCTAATAACCTTAAATATACTATTAATTATAAGTAATACGCGTATAATAATTTCTTATAATTTATAATTCTTAGTACCTTTTAGCTTCTAAATTTTGTAATAGTTAGATATAATAGTACCTATTATAGATAGTTCTAGGAATATTTCTTCTAAAGTAATTCTAAGTCTTAGTAAAAAGCTTATTATATAATTTATATAGTTCTTAGATTATATAGAACCTAGGCTTATAACCTATTAAATAGTATAATATTAATAAGTTATCTATATATAATTTAGGTATAGTATAATAGTATTATAATAACTAATAGATAGATATAGCTATATAGAATAGAATAACTATTATAAGAAATCTCTACTAGTCTACTAAGACCCCCTAACTAGTCCTAGTTAGTAACTACTAAGGTTAACCCAGCCTAATTTCTAATAGTAGATAGAAGAATTTACCTACTTCTAGTCTATACTTACTTCTAGTTCACGTCCTCTACTTCCGTAATAAATAATTTTAATAACTTATTTTTAGTATAAGAATTATAGAGTATCTAAATCTATATAGTTCTTAACGTAAAATATTCCTTATAACTACTCTAATTATTAACCTATAGAGGCGATAGTATTCTAGCCTAAGAGACCCTAGACGAGGGTCGGGAGTACGGAAAGGAAGGGCTCCGGGACGCTAGCCCCTTAGGGCTGGACTAGAAGTAAGTTTGGACCAGAAGTACTCGTACTGACCACAAGTAAGTCCGGTCGCTTAGTAGCGGCGGGAGAAGCCACTAATCATCTAATCCTGATCTATTCCTCTTGGAGGAGAGCCAAGACACTAAACTCTAGCCTCGGGACGTACTTGTGGTCAGTACGAGTAGGTGAATTCTTCTACCCGGCGCAAAGGCTTCCAAACCTTCACCTCTGTCTTCTTGCCACACTCTCATCCTTCAATTGAGTCACCAACGCGTCCCAATCGCATCCTAAACATATGCACTCCCTGCACCTCACCTTTGCGATCACATTGCTGCAGCTTTGAAGAGCCCACCGTCACATACGCATTGCGCATCTGCCCCGGCGCAAAGCCTGCCTCACGCCTGCCCAAGGCAGCAAGCACCCAACAGCAACCCAAGAGCCCATCGCGCAACGCCGTACATCATGCTCCTTCCTTCAGCGCTCGACTGCGCGCCTGGTGTCCAGCCCATGCGCTCCGTCTACACCACAAACACAATGCTCTCGCCGCCTCCCTCGCGCCGTCAGTCAACCAGCTCACCCGCCAACATCTTCAGCACATGCCGAGCACTGCAATGCCTCATCACAACAAACCTCACACCACCTCCCCCAATCGCCAAACCATCATACCCTCACCCCTCGCTCGCCAGTCCGATCGTGCTAGATCCACCCAGTCGTCCACACCCCAAAAGACCAGCACCAACACCACACCCCCACACAATCACAAAAGCGCAACACCCACAACAACAACCCTCCACCTCAAAAAAACGTCGCCGCTCAGACACAGACTCAGACTCAGACTCAGACTCCAACACCTTCACCCCCTCCACCCCGCCCCACCCCCACACAACCACCGCACCCTCAACACCCAAGCGCCAGCGCCTCCACCCCCCAACCCTCCCCCTCGGCCTCCAGCGCGCCGACTTCTCCGCCCTCCAAGAAGCAGCAGCCGCCATCCCCATCCCCTCGACGCCCCTCACCGCCCGCGCCCACAAAACCCAGCCCTCAACCTCAATCACAATCCAAACCGCCATCGAAAACCGTCACGAAAGCGCCCTAATACCCCTCCTCCTCCTCCAAAACCTCCACCTCTCCCAATGCGAATGGGATGATTGCGCGCAGGCGCTGGGACAGGGACACGAGCGCTTTCGGATTTTGACGGGGAGCGGGGGACAGGGGAGGAAGAGTGTAGCTTTTTTGGGTGGGTGATGGGTGATGGGTGATGGGTTGGTTTACGGCGTATGTGGTGTTGCTCTTAGATCGGTACTATACGGCATGGGGGAGGGAGGGAAAGCGGATACCCATCTCAACTTTTTCCTCTACTTTGGTTAGGTGTTGATATATCCTAGCTGTGGAAGAACTGATACCCCTTTCTCCTCGAGATTTTCAATTACAATAGGTAATATTTGGTATACCACTAGAGATGACAGGCTCCGTAGCCGACTATATTATTTCTGTTATCCATTCTCTACGATACTGACTCACATATCCACGTTCAACCACCGCTTTGTCAGGAGTCCAAGTTCTAAGAATGTTATACGATCGAAGAGGAGATAGGAAACAGAAAATAAAAAGCACATGAATCCGCCTCTTCATCTTTCCAAATATGCGCGGATGAGACACTGACATGACATGACATGACATACGGTCCCGCAAGCGATTAGATATGCACATCCATGTCCTCACGCGAGTCATGAGTGATGGCGCACAGCCTTTTCAGTAGACTGAAGTAGATTTGTGAGTGTAGATAGAAATGATGATGCAGTAAACGCAAAACACATCTCTCAACCAGCAATCCCTCCGACGAAATTGGCCAACCCCGAAAAGAAAATCCCCTTCAGTACCGACTCTCCTTCTTCCCTCGTCCACTCTCCAGATTTCACCAACCTGTCCTTCCACGCCTTCTTCTCATGCTCCGCCAGCTCCTCCCACCTCTTCGCTTTGTGCTCTCCTTTCACAACTGCTTTGGCATCTCTCAATTCCGCAGACAGTGCCGTCTCGCCCCCTTCCTCGGGCGCATGGCGGACGATGATATCCGTTCCTTCGTTCGCGCTGTCGGAGGTATCGGAGCCGATGTTTCGCTGCCGCAGCAGGTCGCGTAGGCCAAGTTTCTTCTGAGCCATTGAGGCAGCGCTTTCAACGGCGTGGAGCGGTGGAGCTGCTGCTCCGGAAATTGCACTGGCCGAGGCGGACGCTGCACTCAGTTGATCGCCGAAGTAGTCCGAGGCGGCACTCGCGTACCCGTTTTCGAACATGTACGGCCTTGCGATCCAGCTGTGGACACTTTCGCTCAACCACCCCTTGGCGCCTAGATATTCCGGTGTGCCACCTCTTATTTCTGTGAAGGCTTGCAGGAAGAATGCTCCTAATGCGATAGCGAAGAGGGCGATGAGCGTGGAGAAGGTGTTCTGCGCGATGTTGCTGTGTGTGGGTGGAGAAAGGAGATATCGTGCTGTGGTGTTAGGTTTAGGTGGGCTTGGGTATGGCGATAGAGGAAGGGTGTGCACGACGCAAGTATTCGCAATGGACGTAGATGCGAGCTTGATGTATTGTGCTGGTGTATCTTTCCAGGCTGTATCTGGTTGTGTGAATGTAGAGAATGCGAGAGAGGTTATAGAAGTAGGATGGACGGTGGGAAGGAACGAGTGGGCGCGGAATTTGACCTTTCCTTTAGGAGAGGAGATGAAGCGATCGAGTGTCATGATAGTGATGGAGGTATCGGCGCCGGCAACTGCGATTGCATGTTGGTCTATACCTGATGGTGAAGAAGCGTCAAGGTGGGCGACGGACAGGGCGGTTGCGGATTTGATCTTCTTATGTAGACGCTTTTTGAGGGTAATGACGCCGGAGATCTCGAGCAGCAGAAGTTCAGAGCCTGTACCATTGGGTTTGTTCTGAAGAACAAGGAGAACTTGCGGTGTAATGAAGCGTATAGAGCGAAATTTTGGGCGGGCTTTGCTCGAGCCGGAGGTGTGTTGCTGGGTCGTACTCAGAATACACCGAGCTTCCCTCCCATTTTCTTTCTGGTCATATTCAATGTCAGTGACATATATGTCGTAGTCGGTACAGTAGGCGACTCGAAATCTGCTCTCTTCTTGACCTTCGACCTCGTCAAGTTCCATGATGTCCACATCAGCAGCTTCCCCTTTCTTGCCCAAGTTGATACGACCCCGGATGTCACTAGGTCCAGGTCGACTCGTATCTGCCTTGAAGAGCACAATCTCTCCCTCAGGGGCGAGTCCCGTAGCTACTGCCCCCAATCTCGGGCCATTGGTCTTCTTCTTCCGTGACAGTCTTAGAACCCTCTGAAAAGTCTCTTTCGTTGCTGCGCTGCTTGGCGTGAACAGCGAGGTCTTGCCTAGTGCTTTAGTCTTACCCGTATAGTCATCCGGGGCCTTTTTCTCGGTGGCAGCGTCATCTGTAACGGTCTTCCGACGCGGTGGGTACTCCAGGAGGAAAGATCGTAGATGTTCGTTGTTGCCTTGCTGCTGCTCTGCGGTCGAGGAGTTGATGCCCGCATAAGCTGTTGCCCACTGTTCGCTTGAGTGAGCATAAGCGAGGGATGTCACCGAATCCTCATCCTTGGAAAGATCGATGTCGACAATGTCCGATAGCTCGTGCTTTTTTGAAGTATTGAGGAGAGTCTGATGGAAGCGATGTAAGCATCAATATAGAGCTACAAAAGAACAATGTACACGGACAATCTTGTTGCCAACTCCACTGCGGCCTTCTCCTCCCCCACCACCTACCAGCAGAAAGCTGCTATTCTGGGGGTCGAAGTCTGCTGCGTAAAGGGGGTAGGTCAAAGTGATCTTAGCGTTGGCGGCTGGGGGAGACATTGAGTAGACGCAAAGCTTTGGAGTGTATGAGAATGGTAATTGTATTTATGGTGTGGCTAGCCAAGTGCTACGCATCTGGAGGAAGTTGTGTTGTTAGTCCTTTGACTAATTGAGTTGTTGATGAATGGCGATCATTTTAGGGACGAGTGCACATTCGAACTTATCACTACACAAATTTGTACGAGACATTAAGAGGCGAGAGAGGGCCATCTCATACCTTTACATCATCCTTACAGACCTTAGTCATCACCAGAGGATTGTCAATGTCAATATTGGAGATGCGAAGGGCGAAGGTCTATTGAAGTACCGTATCCAAGCTAATGCATTCATCATCATCAAGGGGTTCCTCAGAAAGCAACAAGACCATTCGTTCATACACCCAATGGGGCATTCATCATCATATCATCAATTTTCTGGCCATGACGAATTGATAAGGACAGTACGCCCTTCCATTAAGGATCTCCAGCTTTACCTTTTCACAGAGATCCCTCACCTCTTCTTCTTTCCACCCCATGTGCTGTGTCAAAAGTCGTAAACTCGCCGCCTCCAGCCCCTCCAATGCCGTGATCATGGCCATCTTGCCTGCCACCTTCTGCTGCGGGTCGTTAGGCCATGCACCCAGAGGAACCTCGAAGATCTTCGATTTCACGACACTCAGACCAGCTTTTTGCAATACTGGCTTCTTCAGATGATCCAATCCGAGCGGTCTCCCAGACTTCTCAGCAGCGGACTGGAGTGCGCCGTTGTAAATACTAACGTACGATTCCGATGAGCCTTCTTTCAGTCGGAGGGCGCCGCAATCCACGATTTCGAAATAGCCACCTGGTTTGAGGTGCTTGACGACTTCAGCGTAGATTCGGTCCCAGTCAGAAAATGCTCCACTCATGGCCCGCATGTGAATAAAGTCAAACGGCTCGGCATATGACCATTCCTCCTGAGCATCGTCAAGCTCGAAGAAGACATTAGGAGGTCCAGTGGCAGGTTGGAAGGCGGAAGTGATGTCTGTAGCAATGATCTCAGCATCTGGACTCCTTTCGGCGACTGCTATTGCCCAGTCCCCCGTTCCGGTGCCTATGTCGAGTATCCGTTCCGCACCTCTTGGTATTTGGGCGAGCGTCAGTTGACCATCCAGTATAGGGAGGTAGGCTTGATGAGCGATGGCGAGACGAGTCTGTTCTTCATCGTCGTTGGGCATATAGTATGTTTGACTGCAGTAACGGCGACCATTTTCGAAGTACTCTTCGAGGAAGCTGCCGCTCAGGGACATTGTCGAGTTCCTGAAGAGATCAGTACGATGAGTAACGTCTAATCGAAAGGTCAATATATTGCTTACTTGGACTTCTCTGAGCCCAAATAACGGTCTGGCTCAGATGAGGTCCTTGGATCATCGTACTCTTCCTTGGGCTGGTTGCTAAATACACCATACCCTGTTTCTTGATCATCTACCTCTATGGGTTCAGACATGGAGGCACGATTTTGAAGCTTGTAGCCGCAGCGTCTTGGGGAAGTGTGGGAGTGGGAGTGATGGAGTAGAAAATCGCAAGTTTGGGCAATAGTGACGAGTGCATGAGGAGCTCGGCATTTGGGGGTTTTGCGAAGAGAAGCTCAACTGTTTGTATTAAGGCCACATGCTAGTTGAAATGAGAGGGAGAGTAACGAGCGTGTAGTCTATGAGCGTTGTATGCAGATACAAATATACCACAGTCACAGACTCTCCACAAATCACACCTCCAGGACAAAGGTGAGACAGGAGAAGCCGAAGCCAGGGACCGTCCCTGTGTAGAGCAAATGTAAAGGAGAGCCCGCGGTTAGAGGAAGGAGGGTATTGATTCTAGATCTACAGCTACTGCATGTAGGCCGGTGGCATGGTATGCAGTAGCTTCAGGAACGGTCCCAGGTCTGACTTCATTCGTGGTCTAGCCTGAACCCCACGCTTTCCGTTGTTTGATTCAGGGTATAATCATATGGAGCATCTCGATCGTGGTCTTATGGTGTATGTGACTCTGTGACTACCTAGAGTAGCTTGCGATAGGACCGACTTGCTATATCAGCGAAGTACGTGGAGAGAAGGGGCCGAGGGTAAGGAGAAAGTAAGTGCGGTTCTCATTCCTGTCTGTGACATTTAAGCGCGAAGATCGCTTAGCGGTCCCACGTTTCATGTCCACTGTTCCTGAACCACACCCTCGGGTTCTGTCAGATACCGAGCAATGTACAGCTGTTTCAGAAACAGCGTGTACAACTGGGAAGATTGCAGCCAATCCTTGTTGTCTCTCCATGGCACAAGAGCTTCACTATTTCCGGCGGTCTGGAACACCTTCATGCGAACTCTGAAGCCAAGCTGCTAGTAAGTACTAACGTCTGCCGGGATCGACTTTCCCCTTTCCCCGGAAACGCATTAATGCATGCGCTAAAGGGTATACGGAGCCCGACAGCGAAGGCAGATCAGAAGCTTCACCAGCACGGGATTCAATCGGCGTCCTGCTGTGTGAACTCTGGTAGTTCATTCTGTATGTCCTTCCACGTTTTCTGGCCGTCCACCAGGCTCCTGATTGCTGCACATATCTGCTCTTCGTCCGATCGTACTTGCTTCGTACTGTCCCGATCACGAAGGGTGAACGAATTGTCTTTGACCGATTGAAAGTCTACTGTGATACCGAGGGGCGTACCGAGCTCGTCATTCCTCGAATATCGCTTGCCTATACTTGCCGATGAATCGTCCACTCGGTTGGAAATGCCAAGTTGACGTAATTTTCGACTCATACGCTGCACCAGAGGCTTGAAATCCGTATGACCGGACAGAGGGACCAGCAGTACCTTGACGGGCGCTATTGGCGGCGGAAATGAGAGTACCTTGTCGTGTATCAATACAAAAAATCTCAATGTAAGGAATGAACTTACACCGCGCTCTTCGCTGCCTTCTCTCGACCAATACACATGCTCAATCAAGGCATATAGAATCCTCCCGATACCGAACGCTGGTTCGATTACGTTTGGCGTATATTCTCGGACATGATCTATCCTTGTTCGCTTCTCAATCTTTATAAGATCTTTGCCAATTTCGACTTTGCCCTCACGGACATCAGCAACATCGATCTCGATCTTGCCAGTTTTCTCTAGATCAATGGACAGTTTGTGGCGCATATCCTGGGACAATGCCTCAACTGCTGCCTCTACAGTCTTGCCATCCTTCTTAAACCTAGGACCAAATTTCTTCTTATCGAGGTCGACCTGATATTCTTCGATTATTAATGGCTCTGTCCGTGTCTCCCTCACACATAGCGGCGCTCCAGTCTTCTTCGAATGCACCGTAAGATCATAGGCACTTCGATCCGCGCAACCAACGCATTCGATCCAGCCGTAGCTGGTAAGAAGCTCCGCATCCCAGCAGTCAGCGGCGTAATGCGCCATTTCATTGGCCATGTGCTGCCTAAATCGCATTTTCTCCGGATCCACACCCAATCGCACCAGGAACAGATAGATTCGTACGATGAAGTAGCCTAACGTCTCGCTATCCACTGTGCCGCTTGATACGGCCTCGCCCATGGTCATCTTTGTGACCTTTGTTTGGCCATTGAGTTGCACCTTGCGGTCTAAGAGCCCAATCTTGACATCCTTAACTTCGTGGAACCGTGGATGTGTCTTGCCACCTTCTGGATCCACGTAGTGCTCGATCTCGGCCATCAGAAATTCTCTTACGCGAAGAAGACCGGCTCTTGGTGAGATCTCGTTGCGAAACGACTTGCCTATGCAGGCGGAGGCGAAGGGCATGGATTGCTGATTGAATTCGAGTAACTTCTGAAAGGTAAGGAATTGGCCCTGGGCTGTCTCCGGTCGTAGATAACCAGCTACATTGCTCGAGGGACCGATGGACGTCTGAAACATGAGATTGAATGCGACAGGTGGCAGCACGTCTCCGCCAGTGGTAGGATTCTTTATCTTGTATTTTGTGATGAGCAAGCCAAGCTCATCGCCACCGTAATTATCTATTTTGGCAAGTATTTCTTCGTACTCCTGTACGACTGCGTCGTCCAACTTGATTTGCTTAGCGTCCTTGGTTTTCCTTTTCTTCTTTGCTTCCTTCTCTTCGTCGATCTCCACCTTCTGGCCACGAGCTTCCTTGTCGCCCTTCAATCGCGATTCAAGAACCTCTTCAACTAGGTGATCCGCTCGAAAGATTTCACCACTCTTAGGGTCTTTGCACATCCAATCTGCGAACTTGTCCACATGGCCACTGGTTCTCAGGACCACGTCTGGGGTCAACATTGTGCAATCAACCTCCAGCATGTCCTCCTCTAGCACGAAGTGTTTCCGCCATGTATCGATGATATTTGCTTGGAGTGAGCAGCCTGGTGGACCGTAGTCGTAGAGACCAGAGACACCACCATAGACCTCAAACGCAGGGGTGTAGAACAGACGACGTCGACAGAGGGAGTCCAATTGTGGGCGGTCGAGTGGCTGACCGGTCTTTGTGGTGGTGGTCGCCATATTCGGAACGCTTCTCCCTGTATGGTACTCTCGTTGTAAAGTTGTGACACAAGAACCTTTCGAGTAACAGATTCGAAGAGGTGTAGACAGTCTGCGTGCGCTTAATTGGCGTGGAAGAATACCAGGCCAGCTCATATAACCTACTCCTATTCAACAGTGACTCTCAAAACAAGTCATATAGTGTACAGGTGTGCGCAAGTCATGGCTTCGCATCTCACAATTTTGGGATTGGCACGGCAAAACCTCGGGCCGAGATCATCGAGCTCGCAGATCACTGAGATCTGATAATGCATATGAAACAATCCTCTATCAAGACAGGGCGCCCTTCATGGGTCACAAGAAGCAGCATCTGTCGTCCAAGGCGCATCTTCCCTTCAAAGTTGGGAATAAACAGAGAAGGGAAGGGTTACACATCCGGAGGAAGAAGGCTTCAGACAGCATACAGCGGGATGAGAGATTCCGACGGCGCCGTGAGGAGGAGGACGATCCAAGACTGAGAGAGCGAAGACTGAAAGAGAACATACCCTTGACGATTGAGAGAAAGCGTATCTGGGATCAGGTCGACAATGACACTGGGGATGGGCTCGGACTGAGCGTCGATGTGGAATCTTTGAGGAAGAAGCAGAGGCTCGAAGAGGAACGAGGGGTTGCGGAAGAGGAGGAAGTGATCTCCGATGATCCGGGCGAGGAAGAGGATAGCATGATAGATTCTGCTAGCGAGGACGATATCATCGAGCCCAAGGACACAAAGAAGGCAAATAAAACGCGGACTCCTACCGAAAGAGCCACCAGCCCCGTACACTCCACCACAAGCACAAATCTCGAGTGCACACCTGAAGCACTTGCCGCCAAATTCCCCACCCTGTTCTCAACCGAATCTGCTCCTACACCCAAGGTCCTGATTACGACAGGCATCAACGGAACGCTTCATAAGGAAGCGGAATCCCTCACGAATCTGTTTCCAAACTCAGTATACATCCCCCGCTCTTCGCATCGGTATAGTCACCGTTTTTCCGTCCGTGAGATATCCTCTTTTGCCTCGAATCGAAATTTCACAGCTGTCCTCGTTCTCAAAGGTATGTACAGAAGCCAATTCTGCAAGCCCTAGCCATCCTTATACTGACCGATCGTAGAGGACTTGAAAAAACCTACTGGACTCACTATCGTCCACCTCCCTGCAGGTCCCACATTCCATTTCAGTAAGTTCCATCATTTTCCTTCATGCTAAAACCCATCTTGCCTTATATCAGACTGCTTTCTCATCGTCTACCCCCATACTTTGACAAGAAATACTTATCCACAACGTCCTAGGCATCTCAAACTGGATAGAAGGCAAAAGACTACCAGGCCACGGCAACGCGACCGACCATATCCCCGAGCTTGTCCTCAACGGCTTCCGCACTCCCCTCGGCATATTAGTCGCCCATCTATTTCGCACACTGTTCCCAGCCGTCCCCCAACTCCAGGGCCGTCAAGTCGTCACAGCCCGTACGTGTCCCATTCCCCCTCTCACATCTCTATAAACCCTACAAAACCTATCCAACACCCAAATCCCACTCCCTACCAACCCCTTTCCCCCAATCCCCACATCCTCCCCCAAAACCAAAAAGTCTCCCCCCCAAAACCAAAACTAACAACACCCCCCTCCACCCAGACAACCAACGCGACTACATCTTCGTACGTACCTCCCCTCCCCCTCCTCTTTCTAACCCCATCCCCAAC
>JAABUX010001462.1_pt1 | contig 35737 bp, 37 predicted proteins | sample 5561851 | NCBI WGS metagenome assembly JAABUX01 (sample SAMN10711883, study PRJNA513361) | rock metagenome | isolation source: Antarctica rocks | place: Antarctica: Victoria Land, Richard Nunatak red sandstone | collected 2016-01-03
TGTTGCGCACCTCAAGACCTGGAAGATCCTCTTCACCGATTACCGGCGGCCGCTCAGCACGTTCCTCGACTCCTTCCGCGCAGCCATCGGCCTCTACTTCTTCGAATTGAGTTTCTGATAACCCTCATTATTGTCAGAATATACGTCAACCTCTTGATCGACATAGCCGTCAGGATTGTAGTGATAAGCTGAGTACTCCCTATCTGACGTTGAGCCACCTTGCCTAAGTGATAGGGCTATAGCGTCAATGGTTGGTTGAACCCAAAGGTTATGCGATTCAAAAAGTTTGTCTCGACCGAAGCCCTGGGGCTTAGCGACTGGTTGCCAGTAACCGGCTCGATCAACTACCCTGTATCCGTTAGTTGCTACTGCGGAATCTTTGCACGTCATCCATGGATGACCTGTCCCTGTATGCAGGCCATTACATCCTATTCCGTAACCAGCCCTAGGCATCCTCATGCCAAAAAGTTTATGCCCCAGCGTCGGTATCACCTTATAAGTTCTAAGATCTTCAGCATTACACTGAGATGGTGTTACACCTGCCTAAGCATTACGAATAGGACAGGCGCTGACGACCTCATTTTTCGATGGATGCTTAATGTTTGCAGATGCCGAGGACATGGGCATCAGCAGGGCTAGTGCCACAGACGCAACGGGTGCTGACATTATGATAAATGCCCTTCTCGGCGGGGTCGAGCGAATAATATTTGCTACATAAATCTTCATATCAGCTGCTTCTGATATGGGATATTTACCGCTATGATGTCACTTATGGAAAGCTATCACGGTCATTAAACACTGTCAAGGGTGGGCGGTTCGCCGATGGACAAGGGGGGTCAGTCAGGAGTACAGGCCGCTCCCCTGGCGGGCGGGCATGGCAGACGGGATGATCAGCGCGGCTGGCTTGCGCTGGCGCGTCCGATGTGACCACCCCGTTTGCGCTCGCACCTCACGCGACGCTGAAACGCCGTCTGGAGCACCGTACGCGACGGACATCCGATGACTAATGACACGCTGGTGCCCGGCCGCGGACAGCCCGCTCAGAGCGCCATTAACGATCTTTTAAATACAACTTGGTACATATTGACAGGCATGCGGGGTGCAGGTTGCATTCGCAGGTCCGGCCGCCTTGGTCCCAGGGGATGGTGTGGTCGTCGTCGCAGCGGGTTGCGGGGCGGCGGCATCCGGGGTAGGTGCAGGTCCGGTTCCGGGTTTTGATGAGGTGGCGGAGCAGGTCGGGGGGCCGGTAGCCGGGTGCTTGCCGGGTGTGGGTGCAGGTCCCGGTTTCCGGGACGTGGATGTTGAGGCCGGCGAGCCACTGGTTGAGGCCGGGTCCGGGCGGGCCGGGTCCGGCGGGGGCGCAGGCGTGGGCGAGGGCTTGCCCGGCGGGGCTGGTGAGACACCCCATGCTCTTAGTTGTCAAGCTGTCCCGTGCTGCCCGAGGCGGTTGGCTGCAGGTCTCGGGCATGAAGGCAGGGCCGTCTGCCGGATGCCGGGGCGGGGCGGGGCGCGGGGGCGCCCGGCCGGGGAGGTGGGGCTGGTCAGGCGGCTAGCGGCTCGCTGGCCGGGAACTGGGTGGCGTACTGGGGCCAGGCGGTCGCCTCGTCGTAGAGGGTGCGGGTTTTCAGGCAGCCGTGCAGGATGCCGACCTGGCGGTTGCTGAGCTGGCGCAGCGCGGTGTTATGCCCCGAGCCGCGGGCACGCTGCAGGTCGTAGTAGGCGCGGGATCCCGGTGATCCGGTCAGGGCGGCGAACGCCTGGGCGTGCAGGGCGTCGGCGAGCCGCTGGTTGCGGACGTACCGGGCCAGGACGGCCCTGCTCCGCCCGGACGCGCGGGTGACCGGGCTGGACCCGGCGTAATTCTTCCGGGCCTTCGCCGAGGCGTACCGGCCGGGGTCATCACCGAACTCGCCGGGGACCCGGGCACCGGTGACCTTCCCGATCCCGGGCTGGGACAGGTAGATCTCAGCGTCCGGGTGCACCCCAAAATGGGCGCTCACCCGGCCCTCCAGTTCCCTGATCTGCTCATTCATGGTGATGATCACCCTCGCCGCCGCCAGCACGGTGGCGGCGTACGCGGCGGTCACCGCCGGCGGCTGGCCGAGCTGGGCGGTACGCAGCGCGTCCCGGATCGCGGCGGCCTTCCCCGCCGCGTCCCGGCGGCGGGACCGCGTGAGCGCCGCGGTGATCCGGGTCACCGTGAGCCGGGCCGCGGTGTCCGGGTCCGGGGCCAGGACCAGCAGCTCCAGGGTGTCCGCCGCGGCCAGGCCCGCGCCGGAGTACGCCTCCAGCGCGGCGGGGAAGTACTCCCGCAGCGCCTGCCGCAGCCGCAGCACATGGCGGGTCCGCTCCCAGATCAGCGTCTGATGAGCGCGGGCCACGACCTTCACCGCCGCCGCGTCCTGGCTGTCCCCGGCCACCTGCCGCAGCTGATGGCGCTCCGCCCGCACCATATCCGCCAGGGCATGCGCATCCGCCGCGTCGCTCCTGGCACCCGACGCCGGGTACCGCTCCTTGAACCGGGCCACCTGCTTCGGGTTGATCGCGTGCACCTGGTACCCGGCCGCGACCAGAGCCGTCACCCACGGGCCCCGGTCCGTCTCGATCCCGACCACTACATCCCGGCCATCCCCGCCCTCAACCAGGTGAGCGCCGATCAGCTCATGCAGCCCGGTGATCCCGGCGATCCCTTCCGGCAGCCGCCGGGCCGCCAGCTTCCGCCCGGCCTCGTCCTGCACCTCCACATCATGATGATCTTCAGCCCAGTCATCTCCGACAAAAAGCAACGCGCCCAGCTCCTCCGCCATCGGCACACCAGCATGATCAGCAGCCAGCAGGAGACGGCACGCGCCCTAATGACGCTCCTATGTGTGTCAAGCCCGATTAAGGACCCGGTAGAGGTGGCGGGCGAGATAGCGCTTGATGCAGCGGCGGATCTCCTTGTCGGTCTTGCCCTCGGCCCTCCGGCGCTCGATATAGGCGAGGGTCGGCTGGTGATGGCGCATCCGGTTGACGGCGATGACGTGCAGGGCCCGGTTCAGCTGCCGGTCCCCCAGGCGGTTGAGCCGGTGCCGGTCGGTGCGCCCGGAGGACACCGGGACAGGGGCGGTGCCCGACAGCATCGCGAAGGCCTGCTCGCTGCGGATCCGGCCGGCGTGGGACCAGGACAGCAGGATCTGCGCGGCGCTGAGCACGCCGACGCCGGGCTCTGCCGCGACCAGCCCGGGGGCCATGTCCTCGACGATCGCGGTGATCTGGGCCTCGATCTCGGCGGCGGCGTCGGCGAGGCCGGCGATTCGCTGGCCGAGGCGGATCAGGGTCTGATAGGCGACGCGGGTCAGCCGGTCTGCGCCGGCGGGGCAGGTCAGGGCGGCGCACGCTGCGGCCCGGCGCCTGGCTGGCAGGTGCCGGAGCTCTTCGCGCAGCCGGGCGGGCGCGGTCACGATGAGGGAGGCCAGGACCGTGCGGGCGGTCTTGGCGGACTGGACGGCATTGTCCCGGTCGGTCATCAGCAGCCGGAGCGCCTCCCGGTCCCCGTCGGCGCGCAGCTGGCCCGTCCGCGGGCGGGCCAGCAGCTCCCGGGCCGCGCGAACCGCGTCGATCGGGTCGCTCTTGCCGGCCCGGCGCTTGCCTATGTGCCGGGTGGCGTCAATCTCGGCCACCTGCTGGCCCGCGCCGGTCAGGTGACGGGCCAGGCCCAGGCCGTAATGGCGGGTGCCCTCGATCGCCCATGCCAGCTGGCGCCCGTCCGCCGCTGTGCTGGCCCAGGCCAGCAGGTCGGCGTAACCCGCAGGCGTGGCCGGTACCTGCAGCTGCGCAATTACGCGGCCCCGCCCATCGCAGATCGCCGCAGTATGGGTGTCCCTGTGGGTATCCACGCCGACCACAAGGCCCGCGTCCTCGGCAATGCTCAACTCGTCTCCTCCGTAGGTGCGATGCTGAAATGACGGCACCGGCCTGGAGGGAAACTCCCGCGGCAATCCTGTGATGAGTCACGGCCTGCGGCCGGACAAGCTCCTGATCAGGCCAACGAGGGTGGCCAGGCCGGTGCCCGGCAGCACCGGGGACAAGTCATTAGAAAGACACGCCGCCAGGGCGGTCAGGATCAGTGCGAGTCACCCGGCGCCACCAGGACCAACCATGGCCGATCCCAGCCATCACGGCCGATACCGACACTCCAAAGACTCACAGGATCAGTGCTCACGGCCCGAAAACCCGGCACGACACCCCACCAGCGATCTAGCCTCCCGGTACCGGCGAGGGCACTGTCTCACCATAGGACTCACCTGGTCCAGGGTGACGAAGTGCTCACCCGCCGGCAGCTACCCGAACCGAGTCTCCCGCACAGGACCGAAGCACCATACGGGTTAACTCGTAGAAGCCATTAGGGTGGTGGCGAGGTCCCGGCAGGTGCCGGCGTCCTGGGGGCCCGTATCCGGCGGCTTCGCCGGGGTTGTCGGTGCGGCCCTGGTAGGCGGACAGGGGCATGGTCAGGTTGATGTTCCCGGTTACCCCGCCGGGCTCGGGCGGGTAATCCCGGCCAGGGGCGCCGGCGTCCGGAGTGCCGGCGTCCGGGGCGGTGCCGTCCTGGTTAAGGCCGGCGTCGGGGCCGGCGTCGGGGCCTGTTCCGGCTGCGCCGGCATTGCTCATGCTCCCGGTGCTCCCGGTGCTCCCGGTGCTCGCGGTGCCATTGGTGCGTGGCGCCGGGGCCGGTGGCGCCGGGGCCGGTGGTGGTTCTGTCGTTGCTGGCGGGGTCGGTGGCGGGGGTGTTCAGGAGGATGGTGAGGGGGCGGCCGGTCAGGACGGTGAGGAATACGGCGGCGCGTAGTTGCGGGAGGGTGCCGGTGACTCCGCGGGCCTGGAGCCATCTGGCTCGGGCGGTGAGCTGCTGGCCGGCGGTGATGGCGGCGGCGGCGGGCAGGTCACGGTCGGCCAGGGTGCTGGTGCCGGACGGTTCGTCCCGCAGTTCCACCCGGGCGTCGTGCTGCGCTGCCCCGGCGGCGTTCGCCGGCGGCTTCGGGGTCGAGGGTCTGCAGGAACCGGCGCAGCATGGTGGTGGTCATGTCCCCGGCGCCGGGCAGGACCGCTGCTTCGGCCTCGGCGGCGTGAACGCCGGACAGGACGCCGGTTTCGGTGGTGATCACGGTCGCGCGCGCCCAGTCGATGATCCCGGCGGTCAGCGCCGCCCGGGTCAGGGGAAGCCGGGCCAGGTTCAGCGAGATGTCCAGCAGGACCTGCGCGGACCGCCCGGTCAGGGTCAGCGCGGCGGCGATCTCGTCGCTGACGTGCTCGATCAGGTGGGCGTTCTTGCGTTCGGCTGCCTGCAGGGCCCGGCGGGCGTGCAGTTCGGTGATGATGCCGGCCTGGCCGGCGGCGGCCCACGAGGCGAGGCGGCGGCGGGCGCACAGCACCCCGGCCAGCTCGTCATCAGAGAGCACGGAAAGACCGCGGGCGGTGGCGTCAGCGGTGAACGCGGCCAGGGCGGGGCCGGGAGCCATCTGGTCCAGGATCCCGCCGCCGACGAATCCCGTCCCGGCCGGGACCCGGGAATGCGGTGGGTGAACCCCTCCGCCCACACCACCGGCTCCGCAGCCGGCGGCCGGAGAGCCTGCGGCGCTTCGAGCTAGCCGGCGGCACGCATCGAGATGCCGTAGCTGTCGACGTCCAGGCCGAACAGGCCCCACCGGGGGAGGTAAGACAGCAGGAACGCCGACGCCCCGAGCCGGTACAGATCACCGACAGCGCCACCGAGCAGCGCCTCGCGCTCGGCGGCGGTCAGGTCCAGATCGCGGAGAGCCTCGGCTGGGCCCGCTTGCAGGGCGGCGCGGAATTCTGGCTCGCGCAGCGCCCGGCGGCATACCTTATTCACCTCGTAAGCGGTCATCCCGGCTGTCCTCCCGTTCCCCGTCGCTCCAGGTCCCACCAGGAGTACGCGTGGCCGAACTGCTCCTGCGCGCTCAGGTCGTCGGGCCGCGCGCCGGCGGCCGCCGCGACCGCGATCCAGTTCAGCAGCTCGCCGCCGACGTTGCCGGCCGCCGCTAGCTGCCGGGGAGTGGCGGCCGCGATAAGCCCGTCGACGTCCGCTGACGCAAGGTAATCCAGCACGCGCCCGGCCCAGCCGGGGTCGGGCACGCCGAAGATCTTGCCCGGGTCCAGTAGCGGGCCGCCTACCTCCAGTGAGAAGCTGCCGCTGGCCACGAGCGCCACCCGCGCGTCGCCGGGGGAGTCGCGCACGGCCGCGGCCACGCTGCGGCCGAGGTCCGCGCAACGCTGCGCGGATGGCAGCGGCGTGACGAGCCCGTTGACGAAGACCGGCAGCACGGCCGCGTCGGTGCGCAGGAAGTGCAGTGGCACCAGGACGGAGTGATCGACGGTGAACTCCTGCGTGAGCGACACGTCGAAGCCGTCATGCACGGCGACCTGATGCACGTGCGTGCCGAGCCCGGCCGGGACTGTCAGGGTAACCGGTTCGAGGCCGGGGGTGCCGTCATTGGGGCCCGCGGCGCTGCGGGCCGCGCCGATCGCGAAAGTGGGCCAGTTGTCAAGGAAAAAAGTGTTCAGGTGGTCACTGTCGAACATCACGATAATGTCGACAGCGGCCTCGCTGAGCCGCCGGGCCAGCCCGGCGAACAGCCGGGCTGTCTCATTGGCCGGGTCGTCTCGCGGGACGGCCGAAGGAAACGTCGGCGTGTGCGGCAGGCCCAGCGCCGCGACGATGTGCGCCATGACAGTCCTGTTCTCCTTGCAGAAATAAGTTCCGTGAAGAAGAATAGCAATTCCCACGAAAGAGGTGAGTCATGAGTGCCGGCGCATCCGGGAGCGATCTCGACGCGGCAGCCGAGGATTTCGATGCCCGGGCTTCTTACCTGCTGCTCACCTCACTGGTGGTACCGCGGCCGATCGCCTGGGTATCCACGCTGTCAGCCGACGGCCGTCGCAATCTGGCGCCGCACTCGTACTTCAACGTGGTATCTTCCGAGCCTCCAATCCTGCATGTAACCAGCAGTCAGCGCCGCGGCCGGCATAAAGACACGGCACGCAATATTGCCGAGACCGGGGAGTTCGTGGTGAACGTGGCGAGCCGGGACCAGGTCGAGTTGGTCAACGAGACCAGCGCCGAGTGGCCGCCGGAGGAAGACGAGTGGGCCCGCGCGGGCCTGAGCGGGCTGCCCAGCCGCCGGGTCGCCCCCGAGCGGGTAGTCGGCGCCCCGGCAGCGCTGGAGTGCCGGCTCGTCGAAACGCTGCGGATCGGAAACGGGACTATGTTTTTCGGCGAGGTCGTGTGGTTTCATGCCGCCGAGCGGGTCATGGACGGCCACCGGGTCAATGCCCGCAATCTGGACCCGGTCGCGCGGCTCGGCGGTCCGCAGTACGCGCCACTCGGCGACATCTTCCAGCTCAGCCGGCCGGACTGGGAGCAGCTCAGGAACGGCGCGCCGGCTCCTGTCATCAGCGCGGCCGCAGATCAGCGCGCTGATGGCGCGGCTGCTGCGCCGCCGCACTAGATGCCCGCCGTGCCGGACGCGGCCGCCACGCCGCGGCCTCAGTACCCGATTGAGTCCGTCGACAACGCCCTGCGGCTGCTGCTGATGTTCCGGGATCGCGGTGAGATCAGGCTGTCGGAGGCACGCGAGGCGCTCGGCGTCGCCCAGTCCACGGCCCACCGGCTGATGGCAATGCTCGCCTACCACGATTTCGTCCGCCAGGATCCCGTCTCGCGCGCCTACCGGGCCGGCCCGGCCCTGATCGACGTGGGCCTGAGCGTGGTCCGGGGAATGGACATCCGCGCGGTCGCGCGGCCGTACCTGGAATCCCTGATGGCCCGGGTGGGCGAGACCGTGCACCTGGCCACGCTCGAAGGGCCGGGCGTCCGGTTCCTGGACGCGGTGGAGAGCGAGCATGCCCTCCGGGTAGCCGGGCGCACCGGCCGGGTGCTCCCGGCGCACGCGACGAGCGTCGGGAAGGCCATGCTCGCGCTGCTGCCGGACGAGGAGCTGGACCGCATTTACCCGGCGGACCCGCTCGCCGCGCAGACCTCCCGCACGATCACCACGAAGGCCGCGCTGCGCGCGGAGCTGGCCCGGGTACGCAAGCGCGGGCACGCGGCTAACGCCGGAGAAAGCGAGGACGGAGTCAGCTCCGTCGGCGTGGCCATCTTGAACCCCGGCGGCCGCCCTATCGCGGCGGTCAGCGTCGCGGCTCCGGTGAGCAGGATGTCGCCGTCGGTGGCCCGGCAGGTCGCCGTGCCCCTCGCGGATGCCGCTCGCCATATAGCTGCAGAATTGTTATAACCGGCTGTTTGCCGCTACTGCCCTCCCTGGCCAGCGATCTTCCGCGGCCCGTCAGATCGCGCTAGCGCGCCAGGCGCCTGAGCGGGACCGGCGCGGCGATCGCCGCAGCGATCGCACTCGCGGTCACCGGTTGCAGCAGTTCCGGCAGCAGCCAGGCAGGCAGCGGAAGTTCCGCGCAGCCAAGCAGCGGCACCTCCGCTGCGCCGGGCGGCGGATCTGCCAGCGCTGCGGCGCTCCCGCACGAGAAGCTCGCGTTCATTCAGCTGCAATCGGCGCCGCTGACATCGCAGATGGCCCTGGGCGGCACTACCGCCGCAGCCGCGGCGGGCTCGTCGTTCACGACGCAGGGCCCGGCCAACCTGAATCCGCAGACCGCCGTCTCGGCGCTGACCACGGATATCTCGGCTTCCTTCAATGGAGTCCTGGCCGACGCCTACCCGGCCGGGATCTGGGCCAAGCCGCTGGGCAATGCCAAGTCAGCAGGCATCGCGGTGGCCACCGTCGATACCGGTTCACCCGGATCGGCCGCCACGTTCCATGTCGGCGCCTCCAAGGAGGGGCTGGGCGCCGCACTGGCACAGCAATTCGCCAAGGCCCTCGGCCCCGGCGCCCACGGCAGCATCCAGCCGGGTATCTGCGTCCCCGGCCTCGACGTCCTGACCAGTGCCATCACCGGCTTTACCGCCGAGATGAAGAAGCTGGAACCGCAGGTCTCCGTCGCGAGCGCTCTGAACGTCACCGGCGCTCCCGACACGAACTACGCGGCATGGTCGCGGATCATCCAGCAGGAGCCGCATGAACTCGGCTTCTTCGGTGTCTGCGACCAGGACACGCCGAGCCTGATCAAGGTGAAATCCGCTAGTACGAGCGCGCGTTACCTGATCGGCACCGTCAGCGGCGACGACGTCGCCGCTATCCAGGCGGTCGCGAGCGGCAAGATGACCGCGCTGGTCGGCCAGAACGGCTTCGTTCAGGGTTACCTGGCCGCCAAGTACATGCTGAGCCAGCTGCAGCAGCACACTCCGATGCCGGTCGGCTGGCTGTCCAGCGGCCTTGAGGTCATCACCAAGGCCAACGCGTCAGCCGCGATCGCCGTCCGCCAGGCGAACACGGCCGCGGCCTACCTGAAGTACTACGCGTCGGATATCAAGACCGCGGAGGCGGCCGCCGCGGGTCACCTCCCCCCCGTATCGGCGCAGCTCACCACCTTGAACCCGTGAGCAGCGGCGTTGAACCCGTAAGCAGCGCGGTAGACGCCGACCCGGCGGCCGGCGGCGGCCCCGGCCGCCTCGGCCGCCGAGGCCCCGGCCGCCTGCTCGGGCGGTCCGCCCCGGACTGGCGGCCGCGGCGGCTCGGCAACCAGATCGGCGTGATAGCCGCGATTGCCGTCTTGCTGGCGGTCACCGGCGGCCTGCACCCCGGTTTCCTGTCGGTCGCCTCACTTGCCAACATCGCCCAGGCCGCATCATTTTTCGGCATCATGTCGCTGGGTACAGTGTTCCTGCTGGCGATGCGCGAGATCGACCTGTCCGTCGGCAGCCTTTACGGACTGTCCATCGTCGCCGCGGGCCTGCTCGTGCAGCACGGCACCAGCCCGTGGCTGGCCGCAGCCGCCGGCATCGCCGCTGCTACGGCCCTCGGCGCGGTGAACGGGATACTGGCCAGTTTCTTCCGGCTGCCGGTCCTGATCATCACGCTCGGCACGCTCACCGCGTACGCCGGCATATCCGCTGTCCTGACGAACAGCCAGACCATCACCCTGACGGCTACCGGCGCCTTCTTCACTGACCTGGGCGGCACCTACCTGCGGGTACCGCTGATGGTCTACGCCTTCGTCGTCCTTGCCGCCGTGCTGTCGGTGTTCTTCCACCGCACCCGCTTCGGTTTCGCGGTGCGCAGCGCCGGCGCCAACCCGCGCGCCGCGGTCCTGGCCGGTTACCGGATCGACCGGATGCGGGTAATGGTCACGGCGCTGTCAGGGGCGCTGTGCGGGGTGTCGGGGATGCTGACGCTGGCCTACTTCGGCGCGGCCGACCCGAGCCAGGGCAACGGCTACGAGATCCAGGTAATCGCGGCGGCCATTATCGGCGGCACCAGCCTTGTCGGCGGATCGGGCACCGTATGGGGGGCACTCCTCGGCGCCCTGCTGATCAGCCTCATTCAGGCGGCCCTGATTCAGTTCGGCGTGGGCGCGAACGCCAGTTACGTCGTAACCGGGACCGTTATCGTGGCCGCCGTCGGCCTGGACGCGCTGATCCGGCGCGCCCGCGCCCGGCCGCGGTCATGACGGCTTCTGGTTCGCCCCCGGTGTCAGGACCAGCGCCGGAGCCGGAGCCGCAGCCGCTCTGCACCTTGCGCGGCATTAGCAAGTCGTTCGGCGCCACCCGGGCGCTGACGGGAATCGACCTGGATATCCGGCCCGGCCGGATCCACGCGATTCTCGGCGAGAACGGCGCGGGCAAGTCGACGCTGATGAAGATCCTGGCTGGTGCCGAGGAGCCTGACGCCGGCAGCATTAAGCTGTCCGGCCGTCCGGTCCGCTTCGGCACCGTCCGGCAGGCCAACGATGCGGGCATCGCCACCGTCTTCCAGGAGACCCTGCTGTTCGGCACCCTGGACGTGATCGAAAATATGGCCGGCAGCTCCTACCCCGTCAGCCGGGGCTTTGTTGACCGGCAGCGGATGGAGCGCGCCGCCGCGCCGATCCTGCGGCAGATCGGGCTGGATGTCCCGCTGCGCCAGCCGGTGGCGGAACTGTCCCTGGCGCAGCGGCAGCTGGTGGAGATCGCCAAGGCGCTGCTGATCCGGTCCCGGGTGCTGATCCTGGATGAGCCTAATTCGGCGCTGCAGCAGCAGGAATCCGAGCGGCTGTTCGGAGTCGTCCGGCAGCTGGCGGCCGACGGGGTCGCCGTCCTGTACATCTCGCACCGGCTGGAGGAGGTATTCAGCCTCGCGGACGTTATCACCGTGCTGCGCAACGGCAGGCTCATCGCCACCGTCCGGGCCGCCGACAGTTCCATTCCGGCGGCGATCGAGATGATGCTCGGCCGGCCGCCGGAGGCGCTGGCGCGCTCACTGCCGCCGCCTGCCGCTCCGGGTGACATGGTGCTGAGCCTGGCCAATGTCAGCGCGGCGCCGCTGGTCCGCGACGCCAGCCTGACGGCGCGCGCAGGGGAGGTCGTAGGCCTGGCCGGACTTGACGACGCCGGGCCGCGCCAGGTGCTGCGCATGCTCTTCGGCCAGCTCCGGCCGCAGTCCGGCAGCGTGCAGGTCCTGGGCGCCCCCGGTGCGCCGCGCTCGCCTGCCGCCGCGGTCCGGCGGGGGATCGCCTTCGTACCGTCGGACCGGGCGCAGGAGGGCCTGGCGCTGCTGTTGCCGATCGTCGACAACGTCGTGCAGGTGCATGTCGGCGCCTTCGCCGCCTCGCCGCTGCTGCGCCGCCGTCAGCTGCGCGCACTGGCGGCGGCGGCGCTGACGGACAGCGGCGCCGATCCGGCCCGGATGGATGCCCCGGCCGGCGATCTGTCCGGCGGTAACCAGCAGAAGGTGGTGTTCGCGAAATGGCGGCTGGTGACACCGCGGCTCGTGCTGCTGGAGGATCCGGCGCGCGGAATTGACGTGGGCGCGAAGGCGGAGATCTTCGCCACTGTCCGGGGACTTGCCCGCCAGGGCTGCACGGTGCTGTTCTTCTCGACCGAGTCGCAGGAATACTCGCTGATCTGCGACCGGGTAGTGGTTTTCCGCAACGGCAGCGTCGTGGCCGAGCTGCCGGGCGCGGACGCGACCGAGCACGCGCTGCTTGCCCTGATGAACGGGCAAGCGGCGAGCTGACTGGCCGGCCGCCGGTGACCGGGTGCTTGTCAGCTGAGCGACAGCACGTGCAGCCCGAGGTTCGCGTCGACCACGCTGGCGATACCTGCCGCCGACACGAAGACGTCGTTGGTCTGGACCACCCGGGCCCGGCCCGGTCGCGGGTCCGCGAGCCGGTCCGGCGGCTGCGCCATGAAGGAAGCTGTCTCCGCCGGGCGGCGCGGATCAGAGATGTCGACGGCCCGCAGGCCGGCGCCCTGGTGCGCGACAAACAGGACGGACGTGTCCGCCCAGGCGCCGGGCCGGTACTCGAACAGGTTGTGCGGCCCGAAACGGGCGCCGGGTACCGGGGTTATCCCCGGCTCCGGCAGCTGCGACACGAGCACGGGAGCGGCCGGGTCGGTGATGTCCAGCAGCCGCACGCGCCGCCGCTGCGGCTCGCCGGCTTCCTCCACGCCCTCCTCCGCTACGGCCAGCAGCTGACGGCCGGGGACCGGCACGGCCGAATGCGCGGCGCAGCCCGCCCCGCCCGGCCCGTCCCAGGTCACGTGCGCCAGAAGCGCCGGGACGCCGTCGCCGAGCCGGTGCACGGTGCAGCCGCCGTCCCGCCAGGCGCTGAAGAGCAACCGATCATCACCCTCGATCGCGTGGTGCAGCGACAGCCGGCGACCGCCGGCGACCGGGTCCGGGAAGGCCCAGCGGGCTTGCTCGCGTGGCCTTGTCGGGTCCGCGAGATCGACGACCAGCAAGATGGTGTCCTGATACCCCGGCGGCGCGGCGGAAACATAAGCGGCAGTGCCGCCCGCGTACCAGATCCGGTGCGCGCCGGCGCCCCCGATTTCCAGCCAGCCGATTTGCCGCGGCTGACCGGGCATCGCGACGTCGAACACCCGTACCCCAGCCTGGCCGGGGGCCTGCTGCTGCTCGGGCGCGGAAATGCCCGGCCGGTGCGGCCCGCGCTGCCACAGGTCCGGCCCGTTCACCGCGAGCAGCAGGTCACCTTGCACTTGCAGGTGGATGGACCAGGACCCGGCCGGCGCCGGGGTGAAGCTGAGCACCCTCGGCTTGCGCGGGTCGGCAATATCCACCTCGGAAAAGCCGTTCGCGAACAGGTGCGCGATGAAGACGCGGCTGCCGGTGCCCACCACCTGCAGGCCGTCCGGCCGTCCGGCCAGCAGGTCGTGCGCCAGCAGGGTCATCCGGTCAACGGTCATGCGCACTCCATTGTAAAACCGTATAGCAGAAAGATCTTCTGCTAACCGTACTATCAGCCGGGAGGCTGCCATGCCGGATAATGCCGGGCGCGCATTGCTGCTGCTGCATCTGCAGAACGAGGTCATTGACGCTGACGGCTACATCGGGCGGCGCGGGATCGCTGCGGTCGCGGCGGACCGGGGGATTATCGCCGCTGCCGCGAGCGCCCGGCAGGAATTCCAGGAATCGGGCGAGCTGGTGCTGCACGTGGTCTTCGAGCGGCCCGCTGACGTGGCGGCAACCTGGTCCACGGCGCCGCAGCTCCGGCAGCCACCGCCGGAGGCGTTCCGGCCGGGCAGCTGGGGAGCGCAGCCGCATCCGGACCTGCTGGGCGCCGGTGACCAGCTCCTGGTGCACCACACGATGAGCGCTTTCGCCGGCACCGGGCTGCTGCGGCAGCTCGCGGACGTCGGCTGCACGCGGGTGCTGCTGGCCGGCGTTTCCACCCATCTAGTCGTCGCGGCGACCGCGTTCGCCGCGTCCGACGCCGGCCTGGACGTCACCGTCCTCGCCGCAGCCTGCGCGTCCCCGACGGCGGAGCTCCAGGACGCCGGTCTCGCGATCTGCGCGGCGGTCGGCCGGGTTCAGCGCTGAGCCCGGCAAGGCTGGCCTGCCGGGCGCGGCTGTCGGCCGCGCGGATTGCAAAACCGGCGTCCGCCCGCCCGGCCCGGTTGGTGCGGCTCCAGCGCTCCGGGCCGGACGGGCTCAGGCTGTCCCGGTTACGGCCGGCTGGTAGAACTTGACGTCCGGGAACTGGGTCGTCAGCGGTCCGATCGCCTGCAGGAACTGCTCTCCGACAGCGGAGTGCAGGGCCTCCTTGTGCGCGTCGAGGCTGTCCCACTCCACGATCCCGACGAGAATCCCGGGCTCCTCATCGCTGTGGTACAGCCGGTTACTGAGGCAGCCGGGCCGGGCGTAGTAGGCCGCTGACGCCTGCTCGTAAACCCGCAGGAACTCCTGCACGCGGGCCGCGTCGACCGGGATGCGCACAATTTCGGTGATCATGATATTTCCTTGCCGGGACGTCAGGCGCGGACCAGGCCGCCGTCCACCCACATTGTCTGGCCGGTGTAGTAGCCGGCGTCGTCGGAAACCAGGAAAGCGAGCACTCCGGCCAGATCCGAAGGCCGCTCGACCCGCGGGATCGCGCACAGCGCGGCGAACTCCACGAACTCCGCCGGGTCGTCGACGGCGTCCGGGTCGGGCTGGCGGGCCATGGTGCCGGGAGTGCGGGTAAGACCGGGCGCGATCGCGTTCACCGTGACGCCGTGCGGGCCGAGCTCGCTCGCGAGGGCGCGGGTCAGGCCGACGATGGCGCCTTTGCTCGCGATGTAGTGGCTCAGCCCGGACAGCACGATGCCAAGGGTGTCCGACGACTGGTTGACGATGCGGCCCCAGCCCCGGTCTCGCATGGCCGGGATGTACGCCCGGCACATCAGGTACACCGAGTCGACGTTGACGCTCATCACCCGCTTCCAGTCGGCGAAGGTGATCTCGTCCCACAACTGGAAGGGGTAGATGCCCGCGTTATTGACCAGGATGTCGACGGCGCCGGCGCTGGCCGTCGTCCGCGCGTGCAGGCTGTCAACCTCCGCAGCCGAGCTGACGTCCGCGGTCAGCGCCTCGGCCGAGCCGCCGGCGGAGGTAATAGCGGCTACCGTCTCGCCGCTGTCCCGCAGATCCACGCAGATGACATGAGCGCCGTCGGCGGCGAGCCGCTCAGCGTAAGCACGACCGATACCCTGCGCCGCGCCGGTTACGAGCGCGACCTTGCCCTGCATCCCCACGGTTTCTCCTGTGCGGTAGATCGTTCCGTAGAGCAGACAGTAGGTGATGGCTGGGACAAGCGTCAATGGTGTCGGATCGGCCGGAAACTGACCGTTGACATGGCGGCCGCCTCAGGCATATCTTCCGCAAGACAGTAATACATTCTGTTGTGCGGAAGAATCGGGGAGTGTGCGCATGGTCGTGAAATCCGCCGTGAGAGGCCGGCTTGTCGCGCTGGCCGCCCTGGTGCTGGCCGCTGCCACGGCGTGCTCCAGCGGCGCGTCGCCCGCCGCGGCCAGCAGCCCGGCCGCGTCGTCGGCCGCGTCGTCCGTCGCCGCCGCGTCACCCGCGGCCGGAGCGTCGCCCGGATCCCAGTCGTCCGCCGTGACGTACAGCGGTCCGGAGGCGGCATTGCCGCACACCTATCCCGCGCCGGCCGGCAAGCCCGCTGCCTGCCGCCTGGGTTACATGAACATCTACGGCGCGATAGCGTCGCTGGCTGAGGAGCAGAAGGCGGCCGCGGCGGAGGCGAAGCGGCTCGGCTGCTCGTTCGTGGCCCTGGACGACCAGCTCTCACTGACCACTCAGGTAAACAACTTCAACCAGCTGACCAGTCAGCACGTGGCGGCCATCCTGTGTTACCCGATCGTGCCGAGTGCGCTGGCGCCATCGGTCCGGAAAGCAGTTGCCGCGCATATCTTCGTCGTCGGCCAGAACACCCCCGTTGCCGCGGATCAGCCGGTTCCCGCGGGCTACTCCACCGATGTCCTGCAAGGTTTCGACACCACGGCATACGACCGGGTCAAGGACGTCGCTGCCGCGTCGCCAGGCGCGTCCTTCGGGATTCTCGGACTCGCGCAGCCCGTGGCGTCACTGCAGTACCTCAACCTGCGGACAAAGTACTGGGCGGCGAAGTTCGGGCTCAAGTTCGCCGGCCAGGTAGACGCCCAGCAGGACAACCCCGGCTCTGCCTCGACGGCCGCGTCCGGACTGCTGGCCCAGTACCCGTCGATGAAAGTGATCTTCGCCTACAACGACAATGCGGCCGTGGCTGCCTCGACCGTCGCCAGGACGTCGGCGCGGACGTCGGTGCTGATCGTCGGCAGCAACGGGCAGGCCGAGGCCGTGGCGGCCATCAAGGCGGGACACATGTTCGCCACCTCGCAGCAGAACTTCGACCAGGTGGGCACCCAGATGGTGGACGCGGCGTACGGCCTGCTTGCCGGGGTGAAGAACCTGCCGAAGTTCGTGGTCGTCCCGGTCACCGAGGTCAACAAGTCCAACGCTGCCAGCGTCACCCCCATCGGCTGACGCGGCGGTGGCGGCAGTCATGCAAAGCAGGAATGCCCGGCGCAGTCGCGGCCGCGGTCGCGGTGCGGCCGCGACTGGCCGGGCCGGGCCGGGAGCAGGGCCTGCGCCGGGTCCGGGAGCGCCGCTGCTGGAGATGCGCTCGATGCATAAGCGGTTCGGCGGCGCGCAGGCGCTGCGCGGAGCTTCCTTTGAAATCGGCGAGCCCGGCAGCGTGGCTGGCCTGCTCGGTCAGAACGGGTCCGGGAAGTCCACGCTACTCGGCGTGCTATCCGGCCAGCTGCGCCCCGATTCCGGCGCGGTACTGCTAGACGGAACTCCCGTGCACTTCGCCGGAGCGGCCGCCGCCGTCAGCGCGGGAATCGCGATGGTGTCCCAGGAGACGGCTGTCGCGCCTGACCTGAGCATCACCGAGAACATCCTGCTGGGCAGGCTTGCCCGCCGCCGCGGCCAGGTCGACTGGCGCGCGTCGGCGGACCGCGCCGAATCAGTGCTCGCGCGCCTCGGGCTCGACTACGACCCGCGCGCCGCCGTCTCCTCGCTCCGGCCGGACCAGCGCCAGATGATCGAGATTGCGCGTGCCCTGTCAATTGACGCGCGGATCCTGGTGCTGGACGAGCCGACCAGCTCCCTTACCCAGACGGAGGCAGAAAGCCTCTTCACGGTCGTCCGGCAGCTGGCGGCTCAGCAGGTTTCCACCATTTTCGTTTCCCACCGGCTGGCGGAGATGTTCGCGGTGGCGGATGAGCTGACCATCTTGCGCGACGGACTGACCGTGAGCAGCGGCGTGATCGCTGACTTCACTCCGGCCCGGGTCGTGCGCGACATGACCGGCGACGAGAGCGGCGCGGTGCCCGCGAGCGCCGGGGCAGTGACCGCGCAGTCGCGGGAAAGCGCCGGGCGGCCGGTGCTGGCCTGCGCGGCACTGGTCGCCGAGCCCGAGCTGCGGGGCGTGCACCTGGAAGTGCATCCGGGTGAGATCGTCGGCATCGCCGGGCTGGTAGGCGCGGGCCGTAGCGAGCTGCTCAGGGTTCTGTTCGGCTTGCGCCGGTACGACTCGGGCGCGGTGACCGTCGGCGATGAGCAGGTCGCGTGGCCCGGGCCCCGGCAGGCAATCGCGGCTGGCGTGGGTTATCTGCCGCCGGACCGCAAGTCGCAGGGGCTGGTGCTGACCATGAGCGTGGCGGACAACCTCACGGTGATCGACACGCTGGGAGTGCCGCGCTGGAAGGCCCCGCGCCGCACGCTCTCCCGCCAGTCGATGCAGTACGCTCGCAGCTCACTGCAGCTGCGGGCGGCGGATGCGGACGCGCCGGCGGGAACCCTGAGCGGCGGGAATCAGCAGAAAGTCGCCCTCGCCAAGTGGCTGGCGATGCGGCCCCGGCTGCTGCTGCTGGACGAGCCGACTCGCGGCGTCGACGTCGCCGCCAAGAGCGAAATCCACCGGCTGCTGCGCCATGCCGCCGATGACGGCGCCGGACTGCTGGTCAGCAGCTCGGAGAATGACGAGCTGCTCGCCATCTGCGACCGGATAGCGGTCATGTTCCGTGGCGAGGTGGTCGCGACGCTCCCGGCAGCGGCCGCCTCGGAGGCTCTGATAGCGCAGCTCGCGGGAGGCGGCGGCGCATGACATCCCGGACAGCCATCCCGGCAGCTTCCGTCACCAGGCCCGCGTCCTCGCTGCTGGCGCGAGTGTGGGGGGCCACCCGGCGCTTCCGGCCGGTACTGGCCATCACGGTCGTGCTGTTCGCGGTTTTCGCCAGCACTCAGAAAGGCTTCCTTACCAGCGCAAATGTGGAGAATCTGCTGACTGCCGTGTCGGTGCTCTGGGTCGTCGCCATGGGCATGACCTTCGTGCTGCTGACGGCGGGAGCCGATCTGTCCGTCGGCGCTGTAGCCGCGCTGACCGGAATCTTCTTCGCGAAGGTGGTCGCCGCCGGCGTGCCCGGCTGGCCGGCGGTCCTGCTCACCTGCCTCTTCGGCGTGCTGGTCGGCGCCGTGATCAACGGCTTGCTCGTCGGCCGGCTAGCGCTGTCGTTTTTCGTGGTGACGCTGGCATCGATGATCGCGCTTACCGGGGTGGTGAACTTGTGGTCGGCCACCCAGTCGTTCACCGTGTCCTCATCGGTGCCGGCCGAGCTCGGCGTCAATGCCTACCTCGGCCTGCCGACGCCGATCTGGATCATGATCGGATCGTTCCTGATCTGCCTCTACATCCAGCGCTGGACATTTTTCGGCCGCGATGTGTATGCGGTCGGCGGCAGTCCCGTCGCCGCCCGGCTGTCCGGTATCCGGGTGTCCCGGACCATCGTCGGCGTCTATGCGCTGTCCGCGCTGTGCGCCACCATCGGCTCCCTCGTCACAGTCGGCCGGATCGGCGTTGCCGCGCCGAACGTGGACCCGAACCTGCCCCTGCAGGCCATCGCGGCCGTCCTGCTCGGTGGTACCAGCCTGGCAGGCGGGGTGGGCGGCGTCGGCGGCACGGCGCTCGGCGTCCTGTTCATCGGCACGCTGCAAAACGGCCTCAGCATCGCCGGTGTCCCCAGCTTCTGGCAGCAGGTCGTTACCGGCCTGATTCTTGTTCTCGCAGTCATCGGCAACCGGCTCGGGCTCTCCCGGACCGCGATGCGCCGCCGCGTTACCGCACTGACCCGGCGCGGCCCGGCCGCCCCGGCCCCACCGCAATCGTAGGAGTCATCATGGATCTCGGACTCGACGGCAAAGTCGTTGTCATCACCGGCGCAGGATCGGGCATCGGCCTGGCCATCGCGGGCGCATTCGCTGCCGAGGGCGCCCGCGTCGTGGCCGGCGACCGCGCGCCGGCCGCGCTCGGGCAGATCACCAGCCGCTACCCGGTGGTCAGTCTGACCCTGGACCTCGCCGACCCGGCGGGCCCGGCGGAACTCGTCGGCCGGGCGGTAAGCGACTACGGGCGGGTTGACGTGCTGATTAACAACGTCGGCATCGCGCCTTACCGGGACGGTTTCCTGACCGTCAGCGACGAGGACTGGCTGGCGCTGCTGAACATCAACTTCCTGTGCATGGTCCGGGCCTGCCGCGCGGCGATTCCGCCGATGGTGGCGCACGGCGGCGGAGCCATCGTGTCCATCGCGTCGGATGCGGGGCGCCAGCCCGACCCGTTCTTCGTCGACTACGCCGTGTCGAAGGCAGCAGTGCTGTCGCTTTCCAAGAGCCTTTCGATGGAATACGGGGCGGCCGGAATCAGGGTCAACTGCGTATCACCGGGCCCGACCCGGACCCCCGCGCTGGCCGGCCCCGGAATGTTCGCTGACTCGCTCGCCGCCGAGCTGGGGGTCAGCCGGGATGAGGCTATCGAGCATTTCGCCAAGGTGATGCGGAAGCTGCCGCTGGGGCGGATCAACGAGCCGCACGAAGTAGCCAGCGTCGTGCTCTTCCTGGCCTCGTCCGCGGCCGCCGCGCAGGTCACCGGTTCCGACTACGCCGTCAACGCCGGCTCGATCGTGTCCGCGTAGGAACCCGTTCAAGAATGACCATCTTGACAGCAGACACCATGAGGTGTCGGATGCTGATCAGGCGGCTTGCCGTCACCCGGCGAAAGGACCCTGTGCCATGAGTGGCTTGATGGATCATCCCCAGCTCGCGCAGCAGGGCGGGGCCGGTGAGTCAGCGCCAAGCGGCCCGGAGCTGGCCGCCCGGGCCCGTGACCTGTTTGACGCCGTCCGCGGTTCCGCCCGGGAGGCGGAGCGCGACCGGCACCTGCCGGAGAGCTGGGTTACCGCCTACACCGACGCCGGCCTGCTGCGCACCCTCGTGCCGCGCCGGTTCGGCGGGTATGAGCTGCCGTTCTCGGCTGCCCTGGACGTCGGGATCGAGATGGGCCGGGCCGACGGATCGGCCGGCTGGGTGCTGACGTACTACACCGACCACAATTACCTGGTCGCGCTGTGGCCGGAAGAAGCCCAGCAGGAGGTGTGGGCGGACGGCCCGGACGTCCGGGTCTCGACCTCGTTCGTCCCGCAGGGCACCGTGCAGCAGGTCGACGGCGGGTACCAGCTGAGCGGCCGCTGGCCGTGGGCCAGCGGCATCCGGCACGCCGGCTGGATCATCCTCGGCGGCCTGGTCTTCCCGCCGGACGGCGACGGCCACCCGCACCTTCGCCTGTTCCTGGTACCGCGCGCGGACTTCGGCGTGCACGACGTCTGGCAGAACGCTGGCCTGGCCGCGACGGGAAGTGACGACGTGTCGGTCACCGACGCGTTCGTGCCCGAGCACCGGACCGTGGACATGGCCCTGCTGCGGGAGGGCAGCGGGCCGGGAACGGCGGTCAACGTCGATCCGATTTATTCTGCGCCTATCATTGCCGTCGCCAGCTACGCGCTGCTGGCGCCCGCGCTCGGCGCCGCCCGCGGCGGCCTGGAGAGCTGGCTGGAAGCAGCCCGGGCGAAGGTGCACTCGTACACCGGCGAGCAGATCTCCGCCAGCGCGCCGATCCAGATCCGGCTCGGGCACGTGGCCGGCCAGATCGACGCGGCCGAGCTGCTGGTGCGCCGCTGCCTTGCCGAGGTCGAGGGCCCCGGCCCCGTTAGCCTCGAGACGCGGGTCCGCAACCGGCGTGACTGGACGCTGGCGATCCGGATGCTGGTGGCCGCGATGGACGAGCTCATCCAGGTGGCCGGCGCCAGCGGCATGCTGCTGCGCAGCCCGATTCAGCGAGCCTGGCGCGATGTGCACACTATTTCCGCGCACGTGACGATGAACTTCGAGGCGGCGGCCGAGAACTACGGGCGGATGGCCCTGGGCCTGCCGCTGAACCCTCGTGACCCGTTCTTCTGACCGGGCCGCCGGGGCCGTGATCGACCAGGACCTTTTCCGGCGCACCATGGGCCAGTTCCTGACCGGCGTGACGATTGTCGCCGCACTCGACCCCGCCGCCGGCCAGGTACACGGCATGACCGCGAGTGCCTTCCTGTCGGTCTCGCTGGAGCCGCCGCTGATCCTGGTCAGTATCGGCGGGGCCACCCGCACTCACCAGGTCCTGCAGCGGGCCGGGCGGTTCGGGGTCAGCATCCTGCGCGCCGGACAGGAACCGCTCGCGCTGCGGATGGCCGGAAAGCCGGTAACGGCCGCCGGTTTCCAGTTCGCCGACCTGGGTGCGGGCCCTGTTCTCGCCGACTGCCTGGCATCGGTGAGCGCTGATATCACCTCAGTCACGCCAGCCGGCGATCACACCCTGTTCGTCGGCCGGGCCACCCGGCTGAACGCCGGCTCGGCCGGCCAGCCGCCGCTGGCCTACCAGCGCGGCCGTTTCATCACTGCCGGGGCTCCGACCGGTGACTGGCCGGTCAGCCTGGCGGACGCCTGGGCCGGGTCGCTGCGGTCCGGCTGGGGCTGATACCCGGCCGGGCCGATAGCCGCTACCCGGCCGGGCCGATAGCCGTCCCTTAGAGCGAGAGTCCCGCGGCGAGCCGGTGCACGGTCCACGGGCCGGACAGGTACTCGGGCAGCCGCGCCAGGACATTCTTCACCTCGGGAAACGACTCGTGCACGTCGTCGTGGTACTGCTCGCTGACGAACTCCTCCCGGATCCAGGCGGCGTCGTTGTCCGCGGCGAAGTAGATGTCGAACACCAGGCAGCCCTCCTCGCCGCGTGCCCGCGGCAGCAGGGTGCTCATCAGCTCGCGGACTTGCTCCATCCTGCCGGGCGCGACCGGCAGCTCCACCAGAAGCGAAAACGTCGGCATGGCGCGCTCTCCTTAACCTCGTTACCTCGCGGAAGTCCGCTGCTGTCCGGGCCGGGCGGCAGCGGGAAGCCAGTCAGCGAGCGCCCTGGCTGCGCCGGCCGCTGCCGGTGCCGCGCTGCCGCGGTCAGCTGCCCAGGCGAGATGGCCGTCCGGGCGGATCAGCGCGGCACCCAGCTGATCCCACGGCGGCGGGCCGCCGGCGGCAAAGCCGGATCGCGTCCCGGTCAGCTCCGCGGCCAGCCCGCGGGACCCGGCGGCGGCCGCGACGTCGGCAGGCAGCAGGCCGGTTACGCAAAACCGGCCCGCCCGCAGCAGCCCGTAGACATCGCCCCCGCCCTCCAGCTTCAGGTTCGGCACCCGCCGCCCCGTTAGCGGGTGCGCCCCGGCGGCGGCCGGGTATGTCACGTCGATGCCCGACGCAGCCAGCGCCAGCCGTGCGTTCAGGGCCCGGTTCTCGGTCAGGGCGGTCGTCATCATGGCGCGCAGCGCCCGCCCCTCCCGGCCGGGCGACGCGACCAGGGCGGTCTGGGCCAGGGTGTCTTCGATGACCGCGCGCCCGACCGGAGCCCGCTCCTGCTCATAGCTGTCCAGCAGGGCCGCCGGCGCGGCCAGCCGCACTACCGCCGCCAGCTTCCAGCCGAGGTTGCTCGCGTCCTGCAGGCCCAGGTTCAGACCCTGGCCGCCCATCGGGAAATGCACGTGGGCGGCGTCGCCGGCCAGCAGGAAACGGTCGCGGCGGTACCGGTCGGCCTGGAACGTGGCGCTGCCCACCCGGGTCAGCCAGCTCGGGTCGCGCATCCCGTAGTCGCGGCCGGTCAGCCGCCGGATCACGGCCCGGAATTCGCTGAAGCTGACCGGCACGTCCCGCGGCACGGTCATGCTGGCATGCTCGATCCCGATCAGCCGGTGCCGGGCGGCATCGATCCGGACGCCGTAGAAGGAGCCTGCCTCGGTGTCCATCGTCAGCGCGGGCGGCACGTCGGTGTCGCCCAGGCAGACGTCGCCGATCACGCAGGTCAGCGTGTCCTCGGTGCCGGTGTAGCCGATGCCGCTGGCCGCCCGCACGACGCTGCGCCGGCCGTCGCAGCCGACGAGGAAGCGCCCGGAGACCGCCAGCGGCCTGCCCTGATGCACCGCCGAGGCCGTGACCCCGTCGCCGGTCATTGTGACGTCGCGCACTTCGGCGTCGCGCAGTACCGTCACGCCGGCCGCGACCGCGTGCTGCTCGAGCAGCTCTTCGGTCCGGACCTGCGGGATGAACAGCACGAAGGGGTAATCGGACGCCAGGCCGGCCAGGTCCAGCCGGCTGGAGAGCATCGCGTAATGCGTCGTCGGAATCGAGATGCCCTCGTCCAGCCACTGGCCGGCCAGGCCGCGCGCGGCGAAGATCTCCAGTGTCCTGGCGTGCAGTGTCAGCGCCCGCGAATGGACGGACCGGCTGGCGCGCTTCTCCAGCACGGTGACCGAGGCGCCGCCGAGCCGAAGCTCCGCCGCCAGCCACAAGCCGACCGGCCCGGCCCCGGCCACGATGACATCAGCCCCCAGGTCAGCCTGCTGATGCGGCATAACGCGCCTTTCGTTGCGGGACAAACTCGCGAGCCTGGCTCCCGCGCGGGACCCTTGACTTTGAGGGTACTGGAGAGCAGAATCCTATTCTCCAGACCAGCATAGACCGCTGGCGCGGGCACGTCGGGAGACCGCGGGATGTTGCGTGGCACGGCAGACCGGAAGGACGACGGCCAGTAAATGGCAGCGCAGCTAACAGTCGGCCTGATCGCTCCTATATTTAACAATATGCCGGTCTGGGCAGCCGACCATCTCGGACTATTCGCCGGCGCCGGGCTGGCGGTATCCGTACAGGTCATGTACGGCGTGCAGAACGTGACCAGTGCCATCACCGGCGGCGACATCGAGATCGGCCTCGGCACCCCGGAGGGCGTGCTCAGCGATCCCGGCGGCGCCCTGGTCATCGTGGCGGGCAATGCCAGCAAGCTCGCGAACGGCCTGATCGCCCGGCGCGGCATCGCCAGCATCGGCGACCTGCGCGGCGCCACGGTGGGCGTGTCGCACCAGACCGAGGGCACCGCGCTGCTGGTCACCGAGATGCTGGCCGCCCACGGTCTCAGCGCCGGAACCGACTACCAGCTGCGGGCCATCGGGGTGGCGTCCGCGCGCTGGGAAGCGATCATGAGCGGCGAGCTGGACGCCGGCCTGCAGACGCCGCCGCACAAGTACATCGCCACGGACGAGGGCTACCCGAACCTCGGCGACATCTCCGACTACGTGCCGGACTACCAGTTCACCACCGTCAACGTGCGGCCGGGCTGGGCGCAAGCGAACGCCGGGACGCTGCGCGCCTTCCTGTCCGCGCTGGCGGCGGCCACCCGGTGGCTGTACGGTAAGCCGGCGGCCGCGACGGAACTGGCCGCCCGGGTGATGGCGACCACGCCCGATTACGCGCGCCGGGACTATCAGCATTTCGCCTCGTCCCGCAGCCTCGCGCCCGACCTGGCCCTCAGTCAGGCAGGCATGGCCAAGGTCGTCGCGGTGATGCGGGCAGCGGGCACGCTGGCCGCCCCGGCTGACGGCGGCGACCGGGACAGCTGGCGCGCGCGCGTCGACCTGTCCTTCCTGCCCGCGCGCTAGAGCGGGCCATGGCGCTGCCGCGACACCCGGTAACACGTCCAGTAAAGGAGCGGCCGTGCCTGACGGCATCGCGCTAGGCCCCGGCGAAGGTCACCAGATCCACGGGGGCGCCCTGAACGCCGTCGTCAAGGTCGCCATGTCGGCGCCGGCATTCGCGTCCACCTTCGAGATGCTGGTGCCGCCGGGCTATGACGTCGGCGCGCACGTGCACGGCGACGGCGCGGAGATCTTCTACGTTGTGTCGGGACAGCTGGACGTGCTGGCCTTCGAGCCCGTTGACCGGTCGGTGCCGGACTGGCACGAGTGGCGGTCGGAGTCCGGCCAGGCATACCTGCGCGGCGGCCCCGGCTCGTTCCTCTTCGTGCCGCCGGGTGTCCCGCACGCGTTCGCAAACCCGGCCGACGAGCCGGCCACCGTGTTCTTCCAGTCGTCGATGAGCCAGGGCCACGAAGAGTACTTCGAGGAACTCGCCGACCTGCTCCGCCGGTCGCCGGGCCGGCCGCCCGGCGCCGCGGTGGCAGACATCCGCCGCCGTTACGCGATCGAGCAGATCACGGACCTGCACCCCGGCCGCGGCTGACCTCTCGCCACATTCCGGGCCGGTCAATGAAAAAGACCCTTTCGGCGCCCCCAGTAGGATTCGAACCTACGCCTTCGGCTCCGGAGGCCGATGCTCTATCCCCTGAGCTATGGGGGCTGGCGCGATGGCTCGCCGGGCACGCACCGTCAGTTCCGGCTGCGGTACCGCAGCTAGGCGCGCAATCCGGTGCTTGCTCCTGCGAGGCCGGAGCCAGCGTATCAGTAGTAAGTATCCCCGGACACGATACCGATCACCGCACACGACGCCGGCGGAGCCGATAGCCTCTCGCGGGTGACGCAGGGACTGGGCCGGGTGCTCGTTGTCGATGATGACGAGGTGATCCGCCAACTCATTGCCGTCAACCTCACGCTCGAGGGGTTTGACGTGGTCACGGCCGTGGACGGCAAGGACTGCCTGGACAAGGTGACCGACGTGCACCCGGACGTGATTACCCTGGACGTGATGATGCCGCGACTTGACGGCTGGGTGACGGCGACCCAGCTGCGGCGCAACCCGCTGACGGCCGGCATCAAGGTCGTGCTGATCACAGCGCGGGCGCAGGAGGACGACCGGGATCGCGGTCGTCAGATCGGCGTCGACGCTTACCTGACGAAGCCTTTCGACCCGGCCGAGATGATCCGCGTGGTCCGCCTCCTGGCAGGTGCCCCGACCAGCGCGTTCGACTGAGCGTCGACTGACCGCGAGCACCGCGCTGCCGCCCTGGTTAGCCTGGGCGGGTGATCCCCGCTGACATCGGCGCGCAGCTGACGACTATCCTGCGCCTCGCCATCGCGGCTGGCGAGTTCCCCCCGGCGGCTGCGCTGCCGCCCGCGGGCAGCTGGCGCCCGGTGCCCGCGGCGCCGGGCAAAGCTGCGGCCGGCTGCTACGGCACCGTGCTGCCGTTCGCTCTTGCCGAGGTTACCGGCCGGCCGCCGGCGGAACTCGCGGCGCTGCTCGCCGGGCGCCTGCGCGGCGCACCGGGGATCGCCGCCGCTGCGACGACCGGCGCGGGGCACCTGACCGTCACCGTAACCGGCGAGGCGCTAGCCGCCCTCGCGCCGCGCATCGTAGCGGCCGGTCCGTACGGCGCCGCCCCGGACGGCCGCGCCAGGCCGCGGACTGCTGCAGCGCCCCAACCGGACTTGCGGGCGGCGCGCTCGTGGCGCGAGGCCTGGCGCTGGCAGGCCGACGCCGTGACCGTCCGGCTGGCCGCGGCGGGACAGCTGCTGAACGCGCCGGGAAAAAATACTTCGGGCGCTCAATCAAGCGTCCGGCCGGCTGCCGCCGGGCAGCCCGATGCCGTCCGCGGACCCCCCGGCCACCAGGCGCCGACTACCGGCGGCGCCGGCCTGGGCGGCGCGCCGGTGGCCGCCGCGATCGAGTACGCCGGCCTGGACGCGGTCCGGTATGCGCTGACCCGGACGCCCGCCCGCCGGGCCGGCCAGGCTGGCGGCCGGATCTGCGTCTCCCGTGATCGCCAGAATCCGTTTTACCGCGTCCTGCGGGCACACGCGGATGCTGCCGGCACCTTGCGCTGGGCAGCTGATCTGCGGCTGTACCCGGATGCGCCGGACGCGATGCCGGCTCTTGCCCTGAGCCACCCGCGGGAGCGCGAGCTGCTGACCGAACTGTCCTGGCTGCCCGAACGGGTCGCCGGCGCGGCACGCCGCCGGCACCCCCATGAGGTGGCCGGCTATCTGGAGCAGCTGGCGGAGATCTGGACCCGCTGCCGGGAAGACTGCCCGGCGCTGCCTTTCGGCGGCCATGCTGCGCCCGCGGACCGGGTCGGCGTCGCCGCCCGGCTGTGCCTTGCTGATGCCACCCGGTCCGTGCTGGCGGCCGGCCTCGCCCTGATCGGCGTCGCCGCGCCGCAGCGGCTGTAATTCAAATGCCGGCTGTGATTCAGGCGCCGGCTGTGATTCAATCGACACCGGACGGGTACGGCACCCGGCGTAACCCGCCAACGCCGGCAATGGCGGCTGTTGCAGCCGCTGGCACGGACGGACACGTCTGTCGGCACGGACACATCTGTCGGCACGGACACATCTGCTGGCAACCGACACGTCTGCTGGCACGGATACGCTGCCCTGAAGGAATGCCGTGTGCTCTGATGGTGTTAAGCTAAGTGCTGCACCAGATGCCCCGCCATGGGGAAGGGTGCTCGTCCGGTTCGCGCGGCCCGGTTTCGGTGCGGCTCGCACTGCAGCCAGCGACGGCATCGCAGCTTGTCGCGGCTGGCGGCCTTTTCCCCCACCTGCCGCGAGGTGCTGCGCCTGACTGGCGCCGGTAACGGCCCGGGTGACGGGCATCGGACTGCGAACGCGGTATCAGCCACATGCGGAAAGCGCGGGATGGCAGTGAGCAAGACAACCGGTCATGCCGCTTGGCATGGCCGGGGCAGCGGGTAATACGCGACAGCGGGCATCCGAGCGCCGCGTTTGCGGTGTAGGCCTGCACCTGGGAAGGACCCCTCGTGAGCGAAACCATCGATCTGTTCTCTGCAAGCCCGGACCGGGCTCCTTCCGGCGATCCGGAAAAGCTGCAAGCTGCGCCCGCGGCGGGCAGTGCAGCTTCCGGCGCGCCGGAATCAGCGGGAGCCTCCGGACGCCAGTCCGGCGCGGTACGCTCCTTGCCGAACGCGGAGGACGGAGCCGGTGGGTCCGGTGCGGACGGCGGTGGCAGTAGCGGCAGCATGGCCGGCCGCTCGGCGGCCGGCCGCAAGCCCGGTGGCGCCTTGCCGCCCATGCTGCTGCCCGAGCTGCAGCGGCTGGCGCAGTCGCTTGGCATTACCGGTGTCGGCCGGCTGCGCAAGGGCCAGCTCATCGAGGCAATCGAGGAGCGGCGCGGGGGCGACGGCGGGAAAAGCGGGCGCACGACAAGAGTCGCCGGAGCTGGCGCAGGCGGGACCGACGCCCTGGCCGCCGGTGCTGCAGTCAGCGGCACTGTGTCGACTGGAAGTAGCGCGGCTGCAGGTGGCGCGACTGCAGGTGTCTCGAATGCAAGTGCCGACAATGGCAGTGTCCCAGATGCAACCAGCACTGGTGCTGGCAGCATCGGAACGACTGATGCCGCCAGCGGCAATTCTGGTCGCGGCGGCGGTTCGCGGCGCAGTTCAGGCCGGGCCAGCGGTCCAGTTGACGCAGCCGCGGGCGGCTCGAACGGCGCGGCCGGGACCGGCTTCGCCCCGGATAGCCGGGGCATGTCAGCCGACCGCAGCCAGACAACCAACAACTCAGATCAGCGGGACGTGCCTGCGGGAGCCGGCGCCACCCGCCCGCTCGAGCAGGACGGTATGGAAGCAGCGACAGCGACGCAGACAGGCGTAGGCAACGGCCGCCCGGCGGCAGGAACCGGCGCGGCCACTGAGGCGGGCGGGGCCGGGATCGGCGGCGCTTCGTCGCCGGGCCGCGATGGCGGACCGAATGGGTCTGCAGGCCAGCGCGACGATGGCCAGCCCGCGTACGAAAATCAGCGCGGCGAGCGCCGCCGGCGCGGCGGCGCGAATGCCAACAGCGGCAACGGCCGTCGCGATGAGCAGCCCCGCGCTGCCAGTGATGGCGCCGAGACGCACCGCGACTCCGGTTCCGCCGGCCGCGACCAGCGGAACCAGAACGACCAGCGGAACCAGAACGACCAGCGGAACCAGAACGACCAGCGGAACCAGAACGACCAGCGGAACCAGTTCGACGATGACCGCGACGGCGGCGGCCGCCGCCGGGACCGGTTCCGCAACAGGAACGGCAACACCGGCAGCGGCAATACCAGCGCCAGCGGCCGCCGCCGCGAGCGCGGCGGCGGCGCGGTCGAAGCCGAGCCCGTGATCAGCGAGGATGACGTCCTGCTGCCGATCGCCGGCATCCTTGATGTGCTGGACAACTACGGTTTCGTGCGGACGACCGGCTACCTGCCCGGCTCCAATGACGTGTATGTCTCCCTGTCCCAGGTGCGGCGTTACAACCTGCGCAAGGGTGACGTGGTCGAGGGCGCCATCCGGCAGCCCCGCGAGGGCGAGCGGCGGGAGAAGTTCAACGCGCTGGTCCGGCTGGACAAGATCAACGGGCTGGAGCCCGACCAGGCGAAGAACCGGCCGGAGTTCTCCAAGCTGGTCCCGCTGTACCCGCAGGACCGGCTCCGGCTGGAAACCGACCCGGGCATTATGACCACCCGGATCATCGACCTGGTCGCCCCGATCGGCAAGGGCCAGCGGGGGCTCATCGTGTCGCCGTCCAAGGCCGGCAAGACGATGATCCTGCAGGCTATCGCCAACGCGATCACCAAGAACAACCCGGAATGCCACCTCATGGTCGTGCTGGTCGACGAGCGGCCTGAGGAAGTCACCGACATGCAGCGCACGGTCAAGGGCGAGGTAATCCATTCCACCTTTGACCGCCCGGCCGACGACCACACCACCGTCGCGGAGCTCGCCATCGAGCGGGCCAAGCGGCTGGTGGAAATGGGACATGACGTCGTCGTGCTGCTCGACTCGATTACCCGGCTGGGCCGCGCCTACAACCTGGCCGCGCCCGCCAGCGGCCGGATCCTGTCCGGCGGCGTTGACTCCGCGGCGCTGTACCCGCCGAAGCGGTTCTTCGGCGCGGCCCGGAACATCGAGCACGGCGGCTCGCTCACCATCTTGGCCACCGCCCTGATCGAGACCGGCTCGCGGATGGAAGAGGTCATCTTCGAGGAGTTCAAGGGCACCGGCAACATGGAGCTGCGGCTGCGCCGCGAGCTGGCCGACAAGCGGATATTCCCCGCGATCGACGTGGACGCGTCGGGTACCCGCAAGGAGGAGCTGCTGCTCGCGCCGGAAGAACTCAAGATCGTCTGGCAGCTGCGCCGGGTGCTGCACGCGCTTGACCCGCAGCAGGCTCTCGAAGTGCTGATGAAGCAGATGAAGGAGACCAAGAGCAACGCCGAGTTCCTGCTGCACGTGCAGAAGACCACGGTTTCTAACGCCGGGCCTAACTGACGGTGCTAGCCGGCGGCAGGGCCCGGAATTACCGGGTCCGCCGCCGCGTTGCAGGAGCTGGCAGATTCAGCTGCCACACTAGTGCGGTACCGGTTCACGCCCGTCGCGTCCGACGCACCGCGGCGACCCGGCGACCGCCCCGATAGGAGATCTGACATGCGCGCTGATATTCACCCGGACTACGTCACGACCACGGTGACCTGTACCTGCGGTAACTCGTTCACGACCCGGAGCACCGCCAAGAATGGCGCCATCCACACCGATGTCTGCTCGAACTGCCACCCGTTCTACACGGGCAAGCAGAAGATCATGGACACCGGCGGCCGGGTCGCGCGGTTCGAGCGCCGTTTCGGCAAGAAGACGGCTGACAGTGCCGCGGCGCCCGGCAGCGAAGCGGCGCCCGACAGTGCCGCGACCCCCGACAGCAAGTAGTTCCGGTCGTCGCGGCGGCGGCAGTACCCCCGCGCGCAAGCACATCGCAGGAGGTAACAGGAGGTAAGCAGTGTTTGACCGGCTTGCCGATCTTGCCGCGGAACATGCCGAGCTGGAGCACCAGCTGGCGGAGCCGGCCATCCATGCTGATCAGGACCGGGCCACAGCGCTCGGGCGGCGTTACAGCGAGCTGAGTCCTGTCGTGCATGTGTACCAGGAATGGCAGCAGGTGCGCGGCGATGAGGCGACCGCGCGCGAGCTGAGTGAGCAGGACGCGTCGTTCGCGGCTGAGGCCGTTGAGCTGGCCGCGGGCCGGGCCGTGCTGGAGGGCAAGCTGCAGGAGCTGCTCGTCCCGAAAGACGCCAGCGATACCAGGGACGTCATCCTGGAGGTAAAGGCCGGGGAGGGCGGCGAGGAATCGGCGCTGTTTGCCAGTGACCTGCTGCGCATGTACCTGCGGTTCGCCGAGCGCAAAGGCTGGAAAACCGAGCTGCTGGACGCGACGATCACCGGGCTCGGCGGTTACAAGGACGCTACCGTCGCGGTCAAGGCGTCCCGGCGCGGCGGCGCCGACGGTGCCTGGTCCCAGCTGAAGTACGAGGGCGGCGTGCACCGGGTCCAGCGGGTGCCGGTCACCGAGTCCCAAGGCCGGATTCACACCTCGGCGGCCGGCGTCCTGGTAATGCCGGAAGCTGACCCGGTCGAGGTCAGCATTGACGCGTCCGACCTTCGGATCGACGTATACCGCTCGTCGGGTCCTGGCGGCCAGAGCGTGAACACGACGGACTCGGCGGTACGGATCACGCACCTGCCGACCGGCATCGTGGTGTCGTGCCAGAACGAGAAAAGCCAGCTGCAAAACAAGGAGCAGGCGATGCGTATCCTGCGGGCGCGGATGCTGGCCGCGGCCCAGGAGGCAGCCGAGGCCGCGGCGTCGGCTGAGCGGCGCAGCCAGGTCCGGACCGTCGACCGGTCCCAGCGGGTGCGGACCTACAACTTCCCGGAAAACCGGATCTCCGACCACCGGGTCGGCTACAAGGCCTACAACCTGGACCAGGTCATCGACGGCGACCTGGACGCGGTGATCAGCGCGCTGGTCACGGCCGACCGTGCGGACAAGCTCGCGGGCGGCAGCACGCAGTGAGCCCGGCGGACGAGATGACCAGCGCGCCGGGCCCGGCGTCATGACCATTTTGCTGGACGAGCTCGCTGCCGCATCGGCGCGGCTGGCTGAAGCTGGCGTCGAGTCGCCGCGCACCGACGCCGAGCTGATCGCCGCGCACCTGCACGGCGTGCCCCGCACCCGGTTGCACCTGGTGCCGGATGCTGACTTCGAGCCCCGGTTCTGGGACGATATAGGCCGGCGGGCGGCACGGGAGCCGCTGCAGCACATTACCGGCCTGGCGTACTTCCGTTATCTCGAGCTCGAGGTCGGGCCCGGCGTGTTCGTGCCGCGGCCGGAGACCGAGGTAATGACCGGCTGGGCGATCAGCGCGCTGGATCAGATGGATGTCGCGCACCCGGTCGTCGCCGACCTGGGGACCGGCTCCGGCGCGATCGCGCTGGCCATCGCCCAGGAGGCGCCGCGGACCGTAGTGCACGCGGTCGAAGCGGATCCGCTGGCCCGGTCCTGGGCGCAACGCAACGTGGCCCGGTGCGCCGCTGCGTCGCCGCACACCGCTGACCGGGTGCAGCTGCACGCCGGTGACTTCGCGACAGCGCTGGCCGACCTGGACGGCTCCGCTGACCTGGTCATCAGTAATCCGCCGTACATCCCGGTCGGCGCCGGCGTACCACCCGAGGTAGGGGAGTACGACCCTGCCGCCGCACTGTGGGGGGGCACCGACGGGCTGGACGCCGTCCGGGTCATCGAGGCCGTAGCTAGGCGGCTGCTGCGCCCCGGCGGTCAGGTGGCCGTCGAGCACGGCGCGCCTCAGGGCGCCGCGGTTTACTGGGTATTTGCCGAGGAGTCCGGCTGGCGCGGTACCCGGAATCACCGTGACCTTTCCGGCCGCGACAGGTTCGTGACCGCGACCTGGCCCGGCCAGTGACAAGCGTGACCGCGGCCTGCCCCGGCAGTGACAAGATGGCCCCATGAGTTCTGTGTTCGATTGCGCGGACGAGGCGCAGCGCAGCGACGGGCTGGCCGCGGCCACCGCCGCGGTGCTGCGCGGCGAGCTTGTCGTGCTTCCCACTGACACCGTGTACGGAATCGGCGCCGACGCCTTCCGGCCGGCCGCCGTCGCCGACCTGCTGGCAGCTAAGGGCCGCGGCCGGGAGGCCCCGCCGCCGGTGCTGGTCGGCTCGGTGCGGACCGCGGAAGCGCTGGTCGATGACCTCGGCAGGTACGGGCAGGCACTGATCGACGAGTTCTGGCCGGGCGGCCTCACCGTCGTCTGCCGCGCCAGCCGCAGCCTGGCCTGGGACCTGGGCGATACCCGGGGGACTGTCGCGATCCGGATGCCGCAGCACCCGGTCGCGCTGGCGCTGCTCGCCGAGACCGGACCGATGGCGGTCAGCAGCGCCAATCGCACCGGTGTGCCGCCCGCGGCCACGGCGCAAGCGGCGCAGGAGCAACTGGGCGAGCTGGTCGCCGTGTACCTCGACGACGGGCCCGCGCCGGCCGGGGGCGCTTCCACCATCGTCGACGTGACCGGCGACATGCCGCGGTTGCTGCGGGCCGGGACGATCTCCATGGGCAAGCTCCGCGAGGTGGCGGCCGTCGCGGCCGCCGATGACGGCGCGCCGCGCGGCTGACCGGCAGGGCAGCCGGGCCGGTGCCTTAGAGTTGCGGTAATGCCTGAGCACACCCCGCGGGGCCGGTGACCAGCTGTGCGCGAGAATCTGCTGACCGAGTACTTTCTGACGCTGCTGGTCGCCGCTGCCTTTACTTACCTGCTGACACCGCTGGTGCGCCGCGGGGCCGTGCGCATCGGCGCGATGCACGCTGCCCGCGATCGGGACGTGCATGTGGTCCCGATCCCGCTGCTCGGCGGCCTGGCGATGTACGCGGGCCTGGCAGCCGGCCTGTACGTGGCCGGCCGGCTCGCGCCGCTGGACAGCGTCTTCACGGCGCCCGGCACGCAGGGCGGCCTGGGCATGACCGGCAGCCTGCTGCTGGCCGGCGGCCTGCTCGTCGCGGTCGGCTGCGTGGACGACCGGTGGGGACTGAATCCGCTCAGCAAGCTGGCAGCCCAGGTGGCCGCCGGCGTCATCGTGTACAGCGGGGCGCAGATCCCGTGGCTGCCGCAGCCAGGCGGCGGCACGCTCTCGCTCAGTCCCAACCAGTCCCTCGCGCTGACTGTCCTGGTCGTGGTGGCGACGATCAACGCGATCAACTTCATCGACGGCCTGGACGGGCTGGCCGCGGGCATCGTCTGCATCGGGGCGCTGTCTTTCTTCATCTACTACTACACGCTGACCGGGATCGTCGGCCTCAGCGCGGAGTCCGGGCCGGCCCTGATCTCGGTGGTGCTGGCCGGGATCTGCATCGGCTTCCTGCCGCACAATTTCTACCCGGCCAGGATCTTCATGGGCGACACCGGCGCGATGCTGCTCGGGCTGCTGCTCGCCTACGCGGTCATCTCTAACTTCGCCTCCATCGATCCCGCCGTCCTGGCCGGTCACAGTGCGTACGCCACCCGAACCGTCAACCGGTTTCCCGAAGTCCTGCCGCTGCTGCCGCCCGCGGCGATGCTCGTCATCCCCTACGGCGACATGCTGCTCGCCGTCGTCCGCCGGACCAGGGCCGGAATCCCGGTGTTCGCACCCGACCGGGGGCACCTGCACCACCGGCTGCTTGACATCGGCCACTCGCACCGCTCCAGCGTGCTGATCATGTACCTGTGGGCGGGGCTGTTCTCCGGCACCGTCGTCTGGCTGTCGATCACTAAGACGCCGTTGTTCGTATTTATCGTGGTGACACTGGCGGCGGTGCTCGCGCTGCTGCTCATGTCGATGCCCCGGCTGCGCTGGTGGCGGCGCGGCGCTGCGCCTGCGGCAGCCGCTGATGCGGCGCTGCTGCCCGAAGCGTCCCGGTCGCCGGTACTGGCGGCGCCGACACTGCCGGGCCCGGCACGCGGGACTGAAGCCAGCCCGGCCGAGCTGCCCGATGCCGGTGCGGATCATGCCGAATCGGGTCGTCCGACTGAATCGGCACGGTCGGGTACCTATAGTTCCTGGGATCTCCCTTGGTCCCGTTAGGCAACACGCCGAAACACGGCTCCGGGAGCTTGTGATATCTTTCACGAGCACCCAGACAGAGACGAACCTGAAGACCGTGATACCTTTCGCTCACCTGGCAGCGCAGCCCGGCTGCATCTGCCCGGCGGTCGACTAATCCCGGATGATCACGTTTCCGGGTGCACCGTAGCTGGCCAGCCAGCTCCCTCGATTCTTTCGGAGTTCCGCCGATGCAGGCGCAGTATGCCCCGATTGCCCGCCGGTCGGCAGCCGTCACGGCCGTGGCCGCGGTAATCATGATCGCCATCGGGGCTGGCGCGGGCGGGGCCAAGGGCGCGCTGGGCGCGCTACTCGGGACTGCCCTCGTCGCGGTTTTCTACGCGATCAGCGTCACGGTCGTCGGCCGCGCGGCACGGGTCAGCCCGCATGCCATGATGATCGCGGCAGTCACCACCTACCTCGTGAAGATCGTCCTGCTGCTGTTCTTCGTGGTCAGGTTCAGTACCACGACCGTCTTCAACACCAGGGTTTTCGGCCTGACCGCGCTGGCGTGCATCCTGGTCTGGAGCGGGGCGCAGATCTTCTGGTCCCAGCGGCTCAAGACCCTTAACGTCGAGCCGGCCAGGGACCCGCAGCTGGTGCCGCACATCGGGCCGGACGGAGACGGATGACCCGTGGCGGCCCGAGGATTTCCGGACGGCAGATCGCGGCCCGGCTGCGGCCGCGCCCTGAACTGTGCTGCCCTGACCGGCTGCGACCGCGCCCTGAACTG
>JAABUX010001463.1_pt1 | contig 35736 bp, 31 predicted proteins | sample 5561851 | NCBI WGS metagenome assembly JAABUX01 (sample SAMN10711883, study PRJNA513361) | rock metagenome | isolation source: Antarctica rocks | place: Antarctica: Victoria Land, Richard Nunatak red sandstone | collected 2016-01-03
TACGACGATATGGCGCAGCCCCGATTCGGGCCAAACCCTTACGCGCCGCCCTCCTGGCACGTTCCCTGGATCACGGTCCGGCCATCCCCATACCGGAAGGCGCCGGTGCGCCGATCAATCTCCGTGCGCCCCGATGACCCGGCCGACGCAAAGTCGAACACCAACCGGTCCGCGTCGAACGTCACCAGCCGCCCGTCGCCCAGAAAACGAGGGGCCCCGCCGCGCAACCCGTCCGACACGCTGACGACCCCGCGCGACGGCTGCACCCGCAGATGCCGGACGAACTGGCCAAGTCCGACGCTGCTGGACTGCACGAGATAGCAATCCACCACCAGATCCGGCGCCTTGGACGGGCCGGCGGCGAGCAGCAGGGGCGCGAGCGCGAAGGCGGCAAGGGCGTGCATCAGACGGGTGGCAGTCTCTTCAACACATCGATGGCGCGCAAGACCGGTTTCCACGACTCCTCTGCATCGGCGCGCATCGCCGCGTGCAGTTCGGCATCCTGCCCATGCCGATGCAGCAACGCGGCCGCGAGCGAGGTCACGCCGGCTATGCCAGTGTCGCTCGGCGCCACGGCAGCGCGCGCCCGCTCCTCGAGCCGCGCCCGCAATGACAGCATGGCCGGCCCGATGCTGGCGAAGTGGCCGATCACCATCATGTCGTCGCCGCTCAGCTCGGCCAGCTCGATCGCGCCGGTCCGGCCGGAAACGAGATAGCCCGACGCACCCGCCTCCGGCGAAGTGAGCAGCAGCGAGAGATAGCCATCATAATCGTCATGCTCGGCGACCGTGAGGATGCTTCCCGCAGCGCGCAACGCTGCGCGGACGGCATCGGCATCGCGTCGCGTAAGGCTGCTCAGCGCACGCACGAGAGAGATTTGCTCCAGCGGGAACTTCATTGGAGTGGTGTGCATCGTTTTGATCCTTCTCCACCGTCGTCTACGCCCGGTTCGGCTTCTCCGGCCCGGCAAAGCCAATCTCGACTTTTTTCCTTACCAAAAGGTTAACGGCGATAAATCGGGGGCAATGATTCTTCAGTGGGTTACGGCCTGATCATGAAGTCGTGATCAAACCAAAGTTTCTGTTTCGTGAACAAGCCATGGGAATGTCGACGTTTTCTCAGAAACAGAGCTTGCAGAATGACCTCACGGGGGATTTACTACACGCATAAGTTGTGTTGAGGACGGTAATGCAGATCCCGATGCTGGCGCTCGTTTCTGATGGTTTGTCGTCTGAAATCTCGGTGCCGCCTGTGCCCGGACGTCCAGTGGTTTTCGGCCAGCTCGTGCTGGATCCGGTGGCATGCGACGCGACGGCCCATGGGATCGCCATCGGCTTGTCTGCCGCTGAGTTTGCCACACTAGGCGTCCTGGTCGCCCATCGCGATACGCCATTGTCGCGGGAGGCGATTGCCGCCGGGCTGGCCGAACGCGGCCTGGCGGTCGTGCCCCGGATGATCGATGTCTACATCTGTCGCATCCGGCAGAAACTGGCAGCGGTCGATCTGGGAACCGGGATCATCACCGCCTGGGGCCGCGGCTACCGCATGGGCCATTTGCCGCGTGAACTGTCGGCGCCGCTCGACCCTATTGGCGGCGACAATGTGGCCGGCCTACTCCCGGCCTGAACCCACACGGCCGCCCGATCGACCGATCCGGCCGATTGCGTGGTTGATCCCCCGACGCGCATGCGGCATCTTGGGGAGGTTCAACTGTCCCCCGCGGGAGAGTGTCGTCGCCTGTCACCAGGCAACGGCCGCCGAAGGCGCAACCGGCCCCCGGAAACGCTCAGGCTCCAGGACCGCGGCGGGAGTGAACCTCTGGAAAGCCGGTGGCCAATTGCCGCCGCACCGACGGAGTAAGGCACCGCGACCGAGAGCGGGCCGAATCTCTCAGGTTCCCAGACAGAGGGGGGTCAGACCTGTTGGCACGCGGCCGGCAGGACGACCTTTGTCTGGGAGCGTTTGGTGGCCGAACCTATCCTCAATATCGAAAACGAAGAGCCGGACGAACACCATACCGTCCCGCTCGACACGCTGCATCGCAGCCTCGGCGCCAAGATGGTCCCGTTCGCCGGCTATATGCTACCACTGCAATATGGGCCCGGCGTCATGGCCGAGCATCTCCATTGCCGCGCGAAGGCCTCCCTGTTCGACGTCTCCCACATGGGCCAATTCAGCCTGCACGGAGACGGAGCGGCCCGCGCCCTGGAAAAGCTGGTCCCCAGCGACATCCAGGGCCTCAAGCCCGGCCGCCAACGCTACACGGTCCTGCTCAACGAAGCCGGCGGTATCGTCGACGACCTCATGGTCGCCAACTACGGCGACCGCATCGTCGTGGTCGCCAACGCCAGCCGCAAGCAATCCGACGGGCATTATCTCGCCGAACACCTGCCCCATGACGTCACCCTCGAGCAGCATCCGCAGCGCGCCTTGCTCGCGCTCCAGGGCCCGCAAGCCGCGACCGTCATGGGCAAGCTCTGCCCCGCCGCGACCGACCTGCCCTTCCTCGGCGTCGCCGAAGTCAACGTCCGCGGCATCCCGGTCTGGATCAGCCGCTCCGGCTACACCGGCGAGGACGGGTTCGAGATCTCGGTCCGCGAAGAGGCGGCCGAAGCGCTCGCGCAGATGATCCTGGGCGACGCCGACGTGCTGCCCGCCGGCCTCGGCGCGCGCGACAGCCTCCGGCTCGAAGCTGGCCTCTGCCTCTACGGCCATGACATCGACGAGGTCAGCACCCCGGTCGAGGCGAACCTGGCCTGGACGATCGCCAAACGCCGCCGAGCCGACGCCGATTTCGAGGGCGCGCGGCCCATCCTCGACCAGCTCGCCCACGGCCCGACCCGGCTGCGCGTCGGCATCCGCCCGCACGGCCGCGCGCCGGCACGGGCCGAGACCCTGATCTTCGCACCCGACGGCAGCGGCGCCGGCACCGTCACCTCGGGCGGCTTCTCGCCGTCCCTCGGCGCCCCGATCGCCATGGGCTACGTCCGCCGCGATCTCGCCGACCCCGGCACCGGAATCGGCCTGCTGATCCGCAATCAGCAGCAGGCCGCCCAGGTCGCCCCCCTCCCCTTCGTTCCCACCCACTACGCCAAGTAGGAGCGCGCCCATGTCGCAATCGTCGCAGACCCGCTTTACCAACAACCATGAATGGGTGCGGCTCGAGGGGCGCATCGCCACCGTCGGCATCACCGACCACGCCCAGCAGGCGCTTGGCGACGTCGTCTTCGTCGAGCTGCCCGAGCCCGGCCGCGCGGTCGAGGCCGGCGAGGCCTGCGCCGTCGTCGAAAGCGTCAAGGCCGCCAGCGACGTCTACGCCCCGCTTTCCGGCACCGTCACCGAGACCAATGCGGCCGCGCTCGACGACCCGGCGCTCGTCAACTCCGGCCCCGAAGGCGACGGCTGGTTCTTCAAGCTCGAACTTGCCAACGAGACCGCGTTCGACGCCCTGCTCGACGCCGACGCGTATCGCCACTTGGTGGACAGCGAGGCATGAGCGCGCTTGCCAACTCCCGCGAGCGCGGTGCGCTCGACGAGCTCCACGCGCTCGAGGCGCATGACGCCTTCGTCGCCCGCCACGTCGCCCCGTCGCCCACCGAGATCGAAGCCATGCTCGCCGCCGTCGGTGTCGGCAGCCTCGACGAGCTGGCGCAACGCACCGTCCCGGCCTCGATCCGCGACCTGGACGCGCTCGACCTGCCGCCGCCGGTCGACGAAGCCGGCGTGATCGCCGAGCTGCGCGGCCTGGCGCTGCGCAACAACCCGGCCAAGAGCTTGATCGGACAAGGCTATTATGGCACCCACACGCCGCCGGTGATCCGACGGAACGTGCTGGAGAGCCCTGGCTGGTATACCGCCTACACGCCGTATCAGGCCGAGATCGCGCAGGGCCGGCTCGAGGCGCTGCTCAATTTCCAGACCATGGTGGCCGGGCTGACCGGCATGCCGATCGCCAACGCCAGCCTGCTCGACGAGGCGACGGCGGCGGCCGAGGCGGTCACGATGGCGCACAACGCGAGCAAGACCAAGTCCGTCAGCGTCTGTGTGGCGACCGACCTGCATCCGCAGACCCGCGCCGTGCTGGCGACGCGGGCCGCGCCTGTCGGGCTCGAGCTGGTCGACTTTGCATCCGGCGACGTGGCCGCGATCGGGGCGGCGGCGCCGTTCGCGGTGGTGCTGCAGTATCCCGGTACGACCGGGGCGCTGCGCGGCCTGCATGCCGAGATCGTGGCGGCGCACGAAGCCGGCGCGCTCGCGATCGTCTGCACCGACCTGCTGTCGCTGGTGCTGCTGACGCCGCCGGGCGAGATGGGGGCGGACGTCGTGGTCGGCTCGGCGCAGCGTTTCGGCGTGCCGATGGCGTTCGGCGGCCCGCATGCGGCGTTCTTCGCCACCAAGGACGCCTACAAGCGGCTGATGCCGGGCCGGCTCGTGGGCGTGAGCCAGGACGCGGCCGGCGGACCTGCGTTGCGGCTGGCGTTGCAGACGCGCGAGCAGCACATCCGGCGCGAAAAGGCGACGAGCAACATCTGCACCGCGCAGGTGCTGCTGGCGGTCATGGCCGGGTTCTATGCGGTTTGGCATGGGCCGGAGGGGCTGAAGCGGATCGCGCGCCGGGTCAATCTACAGGCGCGGCTGATCGCGGGCGTGCTGGCGCGGGCCGGTCTCAAGCCGCGGCCGGGCGCGTTCTTCGACACGGTGGCGTTCGACGCGCCGGACGCCGCCGATCTGCTGGGCCGGGCGACCGAGGCCGGGTTCAACCTGCGCCTGCTCGCCGACGGCGGCCTCGCGGTCTCGCTCGACGAGACGGTCACGCGCGAGGACATGGAACGGTTGGCCGCGCTGTTCGGAGCCCCGCTCGCCGACGCGCCGCCCTCGCTGCCGCCCGAGCTGATGCGCGGATCGCCGTTCCTGACGGAGCCGGTGTTCAGCGCGCATCACGCCGAACACGCGATGCTGCGCTACCTCAAGCGCCTCGAGGACAAGGACGTCGCGCTGGACCGCAGCATGATCCCGCTCGGCTCCTGTACGATGAAGCTGAACGCGACGGCGGAGATGATCCCGATCACGCTGCCGGGCTTCGCCGACGCGCATCCGTTCGCGCCCACGGCGCAGACGGAAGGGTATGCGACGCTGATCGAGCGGCTGTCGTCCTGGCTCTGCGCGGTCACCGGGTTCGCCGCGGTGTCGCTGGCGCCCAACGCCGGCAGCCAGGGCGAATATGCCGGACTGCTCGCGATCCGGGCCTATCACGCGGCGCAGGGCGAGGCCGGCCGCGACATCTGCCTGATCCCGAGCAGCGCCCACGGCACCAACCCGGCCAGCGCGGTCATGGCCGGCTACCGCGTCGTCGTCGTCGGCTGCGACCGCCAGGGCAACGTCGACATCGAGGACCTCCGGGCCAAGGCGGCGCAGCACGGCGGCAAGCTCGCCGCGCTGATGGTCACCTACCCGAGCACCCACGGCGTGTTCGAGGACGGGATCCGCACGATCTGCGAGATCGTTCACGAGCAGGGCGGCCAGGTCTAAATGGACGGCGCCAACATGAACGCGCAGGTCGGGCTGACCAGCCCGGCGCGGATCGGGGCGGACGTCTGCCACCTCAACCTGCACAAGACGTTCTGCATCCCCCACGGCGGCGGCGGCCCCGGCATCGGGCCGATCGGCGTCGCGGCCCATCTGGCGCCGCATCTGCCGAACCATCCCGCCCGCGCCGACGCGGGCCCCGCGACCGGCTACGGCCCGGTCACCGCCGCCCCGTTCGGCAGCGCCGGGATTCTGCCGATCACTTACGCCTACATCCGCATGATGGGCGCGGCCGGGCTGCGGCGGGCGACCGAGGTGGCGATCCTGAACGCCAACTACGTCGCCGCACGGCTCCGCGCGCACTTCCCGCTGCTTTACACCGACGCGAACGGGCTGGTGGCGCACGAGTGCATTCTCGATTGCCGCGGTTTTCAGGCCGAGGCGGGCATCGGCGTCGAGGACATCGCCAAGCGGCTGCAGGATTACGGCTTCCACGCGCCGACGATGAGCTGGCCGGTGGCCGGCACGCTGATGGTCGAGCCGACGGAGAGCGAGAGCCAGGCGGAGATCGACCGGTTCTGCGAGGCGCTGATCGCCATCCGCGCCGAGATCGCGCAGATTGCGGCCGGCACGCTGGACCGGGCGGACAATCCGCTCCGCCACGCGCCGCACACGCTCAACGAGGTCGCGGCAAGCACGTGGACGCATCCCTACAGCCGCGAGACGGCCGCCTTCCCGCTCCCTTGGGTGCGGGCGACGAAATACTGGCCGCCGGTCAAGCGCGTCGACAACGTCTACGGCGACCGCAACCTGGTCTGCACCTGCGCCCCGCTGGAGAGCTACGCGCAAGCCGCCGAGTGAGGCGGTCGGGGCTGCTGGCGGCGCTCATGGCGGCGTTATTGGGCGGGTGCGCGCCGGCAGCGCTGCCGGGCGGCCCCATCCTCGCCGGCCGGGTCGACCCGGAGACGGTGGCCTCGGCCACCGTCGCGACCGCCTCCGGAGAGTGCACGTTGCGGCTGCGGGCGAGCCTGCCGGTCAGCGTCGTCGGTCTGCCGCTGGTGCCGGCGCGCATCAACGGCCAGGCGGCGACGCTGATCCTCGACACCGGCGCGGAAAGCACGTTGCTGACCGAGGCGGCGGCCAAGCGGCTCGGCGTCTCGTCGCGGTACGACTTCATGCGCTCGATCTCCGGCATCGGCGGCTCGGTCGCGACCGGGGATGCGGCGCTGGCGAGCATGAGCCTGGGCGGGATCGCGCTCAGCTATCCGCGCGCGCTGGTCGGCCGGGTCGCGTTCCGGCTGGGCCCGATCGATGCGGACGGGCTGCTCGGCGCGTCGTTGCTCGGCGATTTCGACCTCGATCTCGACATCCCGCACCGCCGGGTCGACCTCTATGACCGGATGGACTGCGCGACCGTGCGGCCGGCCTGGCGCGGGCGCTACGTCGCGCTGCAGACGACGCGGTCGCTGAGCGCGCACCCGTTCTTCCCGATCAGCGTCAACGGCCGCACCATCAGCGCCTCGCTCGACACCGGGGCGCAGCGGACCGTGATCGCCGCCCGCGCCGCCGCCGCCCTCGGGATCGGCGCGCAGGGTCAGCTCGTCGGCCAGCAGACGACGATCGGAGCGGCCGGGGAGAGCATGCCGGCGACGCTGCATCTGTTGCGCGACGTGCGGGTCGGCGGCGTGCCGCTACGAGGCCCGGTGATCGTGGCGCCGGCGACGCTGCCGCGCGACATCGACGCGCTGCTCGGGTTCGACTTCCTGCTCGGGCACCGGGTCTGGCTGTCCTACGGCTCGCGGCGGATCTTTATCTCCGCCGAGTAGGGGCGGCCGAGAGCATTACTTCCGATCGGGTGAAACCACTCGATCGGAAGTAATGCTCGCTAAAACAATGAAGTAGAGCACTACTTCCGAGCCAAGTGGCTCGGAAAGTGCTCTCGTAGGCGGTTCAGAACACGGCGGCGCCGTAGAGTTGGGCGGCGCCGGCGCCGACGACGATCTGCGGCTCCGATCGGGGAGTGATCCCCATTTGGCGTTCCATGCCGGCGACCTGGGTGCGCACCTTCTCGCCCACGGTCGCCAGGCTCTCATGCGGTTCGGCCAGCGCGTCGAGCAGCGCCTGGCCATACAGGGTGTGGTCGGCGCCGGCCTGGCAGCCGAAGCTGGCGCGGTCGGCGCGCGCGGCGGTCATGACGATGCGGTTCGGCGCCGCGAGCGAGGGGATCAGCGAACCGGAGAAGCAGGCCGAGAGCACGACCACGCTGCGCATGTCGCCAAGCGGCCGCAGCCAATCGCGCAGCTCCGCGGGGCCAACTGGCTCGACGCCGCCGCCGGTCTCCTTGCGCGCGACGAGGCCGCGGGCGCCGTGGGTGCTGAGGTAGAGCAGGACGACGTCGCCGGGCTTTGCCTGGCGCGCGATGTCGGCGGTGGCGGCGTCGATATTGGCGCGGCTGGCGGCGGGGTAGGCCTTGGCCCCGGTGCGGTTGCTGAACACGAGCGGGACGACCTGGAACCCGTCGGCTTTGCTGACCAGGCGGGCGCCGAGATCGGCGACGTCGTTTTCCGACCAGCTCTCGTCGTAGAGGCCGACCCCGACATACCAGAGCCTCGGCTTGGCCGGCGCTGCCGCCGGCACTGCCGACTGGGCTGGCGATTGGGCTGCCGTTTGGGCCGCCACGCCCTGCCGGAAGGTCTCGATCTGCGACACCTCCACCCGTCCGAGGCAGCCGCCTACGAGCAGCGTTGCGGCAAGCAGGAGCGGGCGGTGCGGCATCGGGTTAATACCCTCTTGTTGTGTCGAAGCGGTTCGGCAGCGCGTTACCGTCGCGGAAAGCGCGCAGATTGTCCAAAAAGATATCCAGGCTGCGGGCGTTGTAGGTGGCCGGGTCGTCGGCCGAGACGTGCGGCGTGATGATCAGGTTGGGCGTGGTCCAGAGCCGATGACCGGGCGGGATCGGCTCGGGGTCAAACACGTCGAGCACGGCGCCGCCGAGATGGCCGGCGTCGAGCGCGTCGGCCAGCGCGTCCTGCTCGATCAGCGCGCCGCGGCCGACATTGGCGACGCTGGCGCCCTTCGGCAGCTTGGCGATACGGGAGCGGTTCAGGATGTGCCGCGTCTGTGGCGTGAGCGGGGTGGCGAGGTAGAGGTAGTCGGCGTCGGCGAGCACGCCGTCGAACTCGGACACGGCGACGACGCGCGCGCAGGCTGGATGCGGTTCGGCCTTGGTGCGCACGCCGGTGACATGCATGCCGAACGCGTGCGCATGGTGGGCGGCCGCTCCGCCGAGCGTACCGAGGCCGACGACGACCACGCGGTTGCCCCGTAGTACGCCACCGTGCTGCGGGGTCCAGCGCCCTTCGCGTTGCGCCGTCATCAGCGCCGGCACGTGGTTGACCATCATGAGCAGCGCCATCAGCCCGTATTCGCCGGCCTTGTCCGCATGGGTGCCGCGATTGTTGAGCAGGACCACGCCGTCGGGGAGCCAGTCGAAGGGCGCCAGTTTGTCGAGCCCGGCCGAGGTCGCGTAAACCAGTTTCAGGTTGGGCGCGGGCGGCAGGCCGTCGGCGATGGCGGCGGCGTGGGCGACCAGGATCTCGGCATCCTTCATGCCGGACGCGAACGCGTCGGGGGTGGTGCCGAAGCTGAGGTCGTGGCCGGTCGCGCCGTCGGGGGCGCGTCCGACGGCGTCATCCCACTCGGCCCGGCTCAGTTCGAAATTGGTGACGCTGGGTTTGCTTTGTAGATGGATGCGCAAGGGGGCCTCACCGGGACAGTTCGTGGAGCAGAATGGCCGCCGCCTGCGCGACGTTCAAACTCTGGATCGCGCCGCTGCCCGCGATCCGGACCCGGCGCCGGCAAGCCGCCTCCACTTCGGGCAGCAAACCGAACTCCTCGTTGCCGAGCACGAGCAGCACCGGCCGGTCGCGCGGCAGCGACGTGACCGGGATCGCGTCGCCGGCTAGCGTGGCCGCGACGGTGCGGTAATGCGGCTCGAGCGCGCGCAGCGTGGCCGGCAGGTCGAGGGCGCGGAAGAGGTCGAGCTGATCGAGGCCGCCCTCGGCGACGCGATAGGCGGCGTCGGACGGGAAGGCCTGGTCGGCGGTATCGTGCAGGAGCAGGCCGGGGATGCCGAAGAAGGCGGCCGAGCGGGCGATGGCGCCGAGATTGTGCGGGTTGCCGATGCCGTCGAGGGCGAGCAGGAGGCGGTGGCGCGGCGGGTCGGCCGGGTCGAGCGCGGGGATCGGCCGCGGGGTGGCCAGGGCTACGATGCCGCCGTGATGGGTGGTGGCGGCGATGCGCTCGAGTTCGTCGGGCGGGACGAGGCGGTAGGGCAGCCGTCGCCGCGCCATCAGGGCGCAGAATGGCCCGACCGCGGCCTTCAACGCCTCGGCGTAGAACAGGCGCACGACGTCGTCCGGCCGGCGCGCGAACAGGGCGGAGACGGCGTTGAGGCCGCAGATCCGGTCGTCAGGCATGCGCGTGCTTCGGCCGCGCGGTGGTTTGTGTCAACCTCGGGGGATGCAGGACACATTTTTTGAGATCGCGCCGGCGGACGGAGTGGCCGAGGTCGCGGCGGTGGCGGCGCTGTTTCGCGCCTATGCGGCGGCGCTGCCGGTGGACATCGGGTATCAGGGCTTTGCGGCGGAGCTGGCCGGGTTGCCGGGCGCCTATGCGTCGCCCGCGGGCGCGCTACTGCTGGCGCGGGACGGGGCGGGCGAGGCGATCGGCTGCATCGGCATGCGGCCGCTCGGCGACGGGATCTGCGAGATGAAGCGGCTGTACGTGGCGCCGGCCGGGCGCGGCATGGGGCTGGGCCTGGCGCTGGCGCAGGCGTTCCTGGCCGAGGCGGCGCGGGCCGGCTACCGCGAGGCGCGGCTCGACACGCTGCCGTCGATGGCTCCGGCGCTGGCGCTGTATCGACGCCTCGGGTTCGAGCCGATGGCGGCCTACAACGTCACGCCGTTCGCGGAGACGATCTTCATGCGGCTCGCGCTGTGATACCGTTTGGAACCCCGGCGATTTTGTTCCAGAGCCCGGACTTGGTCGTGCTGGACAAGCCGGCGGGGCTGGCGGTGCATCCGGGGCCTCGTGGCGGGCCGAGCGTGGAGGACTGGTTTCCGCTGCTGTCGCGCAGGCGGACCGGGCCGTGGCTCGCGCATCGGCTCGATGCCGACACCGCGGGCTGCCTGGTCGTGGCGCTCCGCCGGGCGGCGCTGCTCGCGGCGCAGGCTGCGTTCGCGGAGGGGCGGGCGCGCAAGACGTATTGGGCCGTCGTCGAGGGCGGGCCGGAGGGCGATAGCGGGACGGTGGAGGCACCGCTCGCCAAGCGCAGCGGCCCGGGCGGCTGGCGCATGGTGGTCGACCCGGTCGGGCAGCGCGCGGCGACCGGATGGCGCGTGCTCGGCCGCCGCGGCGGGCTCGCCTGGCTGGAGCTGCATCCCAAGACCGGGCGGACGCACCAGGTCCGGGTGCATTGCGCCGTCCTGGGCTGCCCGGTGCGGCACGATCCGGTTTATGGCGCGGGCGGCGGCACGCTGAACCTGTTGGCGCGCGCGATCGCGCTGCCGCTCGACCCGCCGCTCGCCGCCGCCGCGCCGCCGCCGCCGCACATGCGCGAGGCGTTACGTAGCCTGGGCGCAGCCTGGGCTGGGATCAGCCGATCATGAACCAGCAGCGGAACAGCGCCGTCTCCATCGGCGTCTGACGCCGGAACCCGGGCAGCGCCAGCGCGCGGAGCCGGGCGACGGGGTTGCCGCGGAGCCCGCGATCGATCGTGCGCAGCGTCTCAAGCGCCTCGGGCGTCAGCAGCTCGCGCTGCTTGAGCAGGGCGGCGACGTTGGCGCGGAGCACGGCCATGTAAATCGCCGGGCCCCGTCGCAGCGCGGCGCGGGCGCGCGAGATGTTGGAGACGGGCGCGCCGACCAGATTGCTGCCGTGCTGGCGGTAGAGCACGGTCGGGCGCGCGTCGGCCACGACCCGGCCGCCCGCGGCGGTGATGACCAGGTAGCTCCACCAATCGTGCAGCACGGCCGCCGAGGGCTGGCTGCCGGCGACGAGGCGGGCGGCGGCCGGGTCGAGCACGATGGTGCAGCCGGTGGCGATGTTCTGGGTCAGCGCGTTGGCGAACGAGGGCGCGCTGTGCAGCAGGGCGGACTGGCCGATCGGGTGCAGCGCCTCGTCGACCAGGGTCTGGCGGCTGCAATAGAGCGAGGGACCGCATGGAGATGGGCCGCATAGCGAAGTGCCGGGCGTCGGCGCGAGCGCCTCGAGCGCCCAGGCCAGCTTGTCGGGCAGCCACACGTCGTCCTGGTCGGCGAACGCGAGCGGCAGGCCATGCGACGTGGCCGCCGCGAGCAGGGCGAAGAAGCTGGCACTGGCGCCGAGATGCTCCGCGCCCTCAACCCGGATGCAGCGCGCCTCGCCGATCTCGGCCGCGAAGGCGGTCATCTGGGCGACCGTGTCGTCGCTCGAGCCGTCGTCGCGCCAGAACAGGATCCAGCCGGGCTCGGTCTGGGTGCGGAAGCTGTCGAGTTGAGCGGAGAGGAAGCGCGCGCCGTTGTAGGTCGCGAGGAGGATGCCGATGCGCGGGGTGAAGCCGCTCAAGCCGCGGCTTCGGGACGCGGCATGAGCTGGCCGACGAGCTGTGCGACGATTGGGGCCAGGCTGTCGCGCCAGGGCGGTTGGCGCAGGCCGAAGACGCGCTCGAGCTTGGCGCAGTCGAGGCGGCTGTCGGCGGGGCGGCGGGCCGGGGTGGGGTAGTCGGCGGTCGTGATCGGCTCGACTTTCGGGCGCTTGGCGCCGTGGCGGGCGGCCTCGTCGAACACCACTTCGGCGAAGGCGTGCCAGGTCGTGTCGCCGTCGCCGGCGCTGTGGAAGATGCCGGCGAACTCGTCCTGCCAGCCGTCCTCGATCGCGCGGGCGATGCCGAGGAGGATGTGCGCGAGGTCGGGGGCAGCGGTCGGGCAGCCTTTCTGGTCGGCGACGACGCGGAGCTGGTCGCGGGTCTGGCCGAGGGCGAGCATGGTGCGCACGAAGTTCTTGCCGGTGGCCGAATAGACCCAGGAGGTGCGCACGATCACCGCGCGGCCGGCGGCGGCCAGGACCGCGCGCTCGCCTGCGAGCTTGGTCGCGCCGTAGACGCCGGTCGGGTTGGTGGGGTCGGTCTCGAGGTAGGGCGCGCCCTTGTCGCCGTCGAAGACGTAGTCGGTGGAGACGTGGATCAGCGGGATGGCGTGGGCGCGGCAGCGTTCGGCGAGGCGGGCGGGGCCGTCGCGATTGGCGCGGGCGGCGCCCTGCGGATCGGTCTCGGCGGCGTCGACGGCGGTCCAGGCGGCGGTGTTGACGAGGAGGCTGGGCCCCTTGTCGAACGGGGCGTCGAACAGGGCGTCGATCGTCTCGGGCCGGTCGAAGTCGAACTCGGGGCGGCCGACGACGCGGATCGCGGGGCCGCCGAGTGCGGCCAGGGCGGTGGCGAGTTGGCCGGCGCCGCCGGTGACGAGGATCGTCATCAGTCGAACAGCTTCGGCAGGTCGGCCCAGGCCGGCAGGACGCGGTCCTTGTCCGAGAGCGTGGCGTCCTCGGGCGCGATCGGCCACGGGAGCGCGATGGTGGGGTCGTTCCAGACCATGCCGCGCTCGGCGGCGCGGTCGTAGGGCGCGGTAACCTTGTAGAGGACCTCGGTGTCGGGGACGAGGGTGCAGAAGCCGTGCAGGAAGCCCACGGGCACCCAAAGCTGCTTCCAGTTCTCGGCCGAGAGTTCGGCCGCGGCCCAGCGGCCGAAGGTGGGCGAGGCGGCGCGGGCGTCGACGACAACGTCCCAGATCGCGCCCTTGATGCAGCGGACCAGCTTGCCCTGCGCGTTCGGCCCGACCTGGCAGTGCATGCCGCGGATCACGCCGCGGTCGCGCGACAGGCTCTGGTTGTCCTGCACGAAGCCGGCGTCGATCCCGGCCTCGGCGAAGCGCGCGGCGTTCCAGGTCTCGGAGAAGAAGCCGCGGTCGTCGCCGAAGCGATCGGGCGTGACGGCGACGACGCCCGCGGGGTCGAAACGCTCAATCTTCATGCGTGCAGCCCGTCGGCGAGGTCGAGCAGGAGGCGGCCGAGTTCGGTCTTGCTCAGGCCGCGGGCGGCGTCGCGCAGGCCGTGCTGGTCGATGTAGCCCATGCGGAACGCGACCTCCTCGGGGCAGCCGACGAGCAGGCCCTGCCGGGTCTGGATGGTCTGCACGAAGGTCGCCGCCTGCAGCAGGCTGTCGGGCATGCCGGCGTCGAGCCAGGCGCAGCCGCGGCCCAATTTCTCGACGTGCAGGCTGGCATCCTCGAGATACATGCGGTTCAGGTCGGTGATCTCGAGCTCGCCGCGCGGCGACGGCTTGACCTGGCGGGCCATCGCGGTGACCCGGCGGTCGTAGAAATAGAGCCCCGTGACCGCCCAGTTCGACTTCGGCTCGGCCGGCTTCTCGACGATCTCGATCGCGCGGCCGTCGGCGTCGAACTGCACGACGCCGTAGCGCTCCGGGTCGCGCACCTGGTAGGCGAACACGGTCGCCCCCAGCGGCCGCTTGACGGCGCCCTGCAGCAGCTTGCTGAGCCCCTCGCCGAAGATCAGGTTGTCGCCGAGCGCCAGCGCGCAGGGGTCGCCCGCGATCCAGTCCTCGCCGATGTGGAAGGCCTGGGCGAGGCCTTCCGGCTTGGCCTGTTCGGCGTAGGTGAAGCGCACGCCGAGCCGCTCGCCGCTGCCGAGCAGGCGGCGGAACTGCGGCAGGTCGTCGGGCGTCGAGATGATCATGATGTCGCGGATGCCGGCGAGCATCAGCACCGAGAGCGGGTAGTAGATCATCGGCTTGTCATAGACCGGGAGCAGCTGCTTGCTGGCCGCGAGCGTGATCGGGTGCAGGCGGGTGCCGCTGCCGCCGGCCAGGATGATGCCTTTATGGCTCATGATGCATTCCCGAGGCGCTGGCCGGCATAGGATTTGTCGCGGATCGGGCCCCACCAGGCCTGGTTGGCGAGATACCATTCGATGGTGCGGCGCAGGCCAGTTTCGAAATCGTGCGGCGCCTTCCAGTCGAGGGCGGCTTCGGCGCGGGTGGGGTCGACCTCGTAGCGGTTGTCGTGGCCGGGCCGGTCGGTGACGAAGTGGATCAGGCGTTCGCGGGGGCCGGACGGGCTGGGGCGTAGTTCGTCGAGGATGCGGCAGATGGTGCGGACGACGTCGATGTTGCGGCGGGGCTGGCGCGGGCCGATGGTGAGCGTGTCGCCGGGTCGGGCGCGCTCGAGGGCGCGGACGAGGGCTTCGGCGTGGTCGTCGACGTAGAGCCAGTCGCGGGTGTTGGAGCCGTCGCCGTAGACGGGCAGCGGTTGGCCGTCGAGCGCGTTGAGGGTGACCAGCGGGATCAGCTTCTCGGGGAATTGCCAGGGGCCGTAGTTGTTGGTCGTGTTGGTGACGAAGGTCGGCAGGCCGTAGGTGTGCTGCCAGGCGCGGACGAGGTGGTCGGAGCCGGCCTTGCTGGCGGAGTAGGGGCTGCGCGGGTCGTAGGGCGTGGTCTCGGTGAATGGCGGGTCGGTGTCGCCGAGGGCGCCGAAGACCTCGTCGGTCGAGATGTGGTGGAAGCGGAAGCGGGCGCGGGCGGCTTCGTCGAGGGTGGACCAGTAAGCGCGGGCGGCGTCGAGCAGGATGAAGGTGCCGACGACGTTGGTGGTGATGAAGGCGGCCGGGCCGTCGATCGAGCGGTCGACATGGCTCTCGGCGGCGAGGTGCATGACCGCGTCGGGGCGGTGGGTGGCAAAGATCTGGGCCATCGCGGACGCGTCGGTGATGTCGGCGGCCAGATGCAGGTGGCGCGTGTGGCCGGCGGCTTCCTCGAGCGCTTCGGTGGAGGCGGCATAGGTCATCTTGTCGACGTTCACGACGTGGTGGTCGGTCGCGCGGATGAGGTGGCGGATAACAGCCGAGCCGATGAAGCCGCAGCCGCCGGTCACGAGAATACGCATGCCGCTCCCATAAGGGGCACGGGTGGATCGCGCAATGACCGGCCTTGTGTTGCTCCCTCTCCTAGAGGAGAGGGTTTTTAAGGTGGGGGAGTTCGAGGGGCGGGCGCTTTCGGTTGGGGCGGAGTTGTGCGAGCGTGACGGGCACACAACCGCTGGTCCATGCCGACCCGGCCGATGAGGAAATCCACCGCTCGCGCACGGGCCGCGCTCGAGATCACCGGCGAGCGCCTCGTTGTGCGCGGGGCCGGCGACGCGGTCGTGGCGGTGGTGGTCGATGGCCGCGTCCGCGCGACGCTGGCGACGGTGGCGGGCGATGCGGCGTGGGCGTTGCCGCACGATCTGCTGGGCCGGCGGCTCGACGTCGTCTCGGTCGCGAGCGGGGCGAGCCTGCTCGCGGCGCCGATCGGGCTCGAAACGTATCGGGCGGTGCGATGGATCGGCTGGGCGCGGGAGGGCGCGGTGGTCGAGGCCCGGTTCGCGCTCGAGGGCCCGGCCGCGCCGCCGCCGACGCTGCCGATCGCGGTCGATCTGGTGGATGGCGGGGTGCGGTATGGTCGCGGCTTCGCCGTTTGGGACGGCGACTATGTCGCGCGGATCGTGCTCGACCGGTTGCCGCCGGACGACCAGGGCCTGCTGCTCAGCCCGGTCATCGACGGCTTCGCGCTGCCCGCCGCGCTTGGGGTGCCGGCGGATGCGTTCGATTACGTCGGCTATGTCGACCTGGCCGCGCCGTGGGGCGCGGGCGGCTGGGTGGTGCGCCGGTCACGGCCGCAGGAGCGGGTGGCGGTGGCGCTGTCGCTCGACGGCGTGGTCGTCGCGACGGCGGTGGCCGAGACGATGCGGGGCGACGTGGCGGCGGCCGGGTTCGGCGACGGGCGGTCGGGGTTCCAGATCCAGTTTCCCGCCGGTGCGGCGGCCGAGCGGGCGGCCGTGGTCGACGTGCGAATCGCGCCGGACGGGCCGAGCCTGGGCGGGAGCCCGTATCCGCAGCCGGAGCCGCCCGAGTTTGTCGGGCATTTCGACGGGATGGACGGGTTCTATGCCGGCGGCTGGGTGATCGCGTCGGCCGCGATCGGGCGGGCGGTGCGGGTGGAAGCGGTGTGCGAGGGCGTGGTGGTCGGCAGTGCGGTGGCGGATTTGCATCGGGGCGACGTGGCGGCGGCCGGGCTGCCGGAGGCGCGGTGCGGGTTCCATTTCGCGCTGACCGGGCCGACGGCGGCGCTGTTGAACCGCGAGGTCTCGATCCGGGTCGAGGGCACCGGGCACGTGCTGGCGGGCTCGCCCCGCCGGGTGACCGCGAGCCCGGCGGTGGCGCGGTTTCTCGGCCGCGGTACCGCGCTGGGTCCGGCCGTGCTGGCCCGGCTGCGGCGCGCGCTGACGCATCGCACGCGGGGGACGCTCGTCTCGCTGATCATGCCGGTGCACGAGACGCGGCGCGACTGGCTGGTCGAGGCGATCCAGAGCGTGCGGGCGCAGTGGTCGGGAAATTGGGAGCTGGTTTGCGTCGATGACGGCTCGCGTGCGCCGCACGTGGCCGAGGTGCTGGCCGGCTTTGCGCGGGAAGATGCGCGCATCCGCGTGCTGCGCTCGGCCGAGAATTTCGGCATCGCGCGCGCGATCAACTTCGGGCTGCGGGCGGCGCGCGGCGCCTACGTGGCCTTCCTCGACCATGACGACGCGCTCGAGCCGGATGCGGTCTACCACCTGGCGCGGGCGGCCGAGGAGACCGGGGCCGACCTGCTCTACAGCGACGAGGCGCTGACTGGACCGGCGCTGGACCAGTTGCTCGACCTGCGCGCGCGGCCGGCGTTCAGCCACGACTATTACCTGTCGCACCCGTATTTCGTGCATCTCGTCGGCGTCCGCGCCTCCCTCGCGCGCGCGATCGGCGGTTACGACGAGGCGATGCGGATCTCGGCCGACGTCGATTTCGTGCTGCGCGCGATCGAGCGGGCGGGCGCTGTGACGCATATCGCGCGCGTGCTGTACCGATGGCGGACGCATCCGGACAGCGCCGGGCACCGCCGCCGGGGCGAGGTGATGGCGGCCACGCAAGGCGCGATCGAGCGCCATTTGGGCCGGCTCGGCCAGGCGGCGACGGTGCGGCCGGGGCTCGGCTTCAACCAATTTCGACTCGATTGGCCGGACGATGGCGGCGAGGCGCTGATCGTGATCCCGACCAAGGACCGGGTCGATTTGCTGCGGCACTGCATCGCGAGCGTCGAGCGGACGACGCTGGGGCAGGCGTGCCGGATCGTGGTGATCGACCACGAATCGCGCGAGCCGGAGACGCTGGCTTATCTGGACAGCCTCGCGGGCCGGCATGCGGTGATGCGGTATCGGGGCGCGTTCAACTACGCGCGGATGAACAATTTGGCCGTGCGCGCGCATGCGGGCTCGGCGAGCTACCTGCTGTTCATGAACAACGACGTCGAGGCGCAGGAGCCGGGCTGGCTCGGGCGGCTGCGCAGCCTGGCGCGGCGGCCGGACGTGGGCGCGGTCGGGCCGATGCTGGTCTACGGCAACGGGCGCGTGCAGCACGCGGGCGTCGTCGTCGGCTTCGGCGCGGGGGCCGACCACGCGATGCGGTTCGCCGACGCCGAACAGGAGGGCGGCGACCGCAACCCCGGCTACAACAGCAACCTGACCAGCCTGCGCGACTACTCGGCCGTGACCGCGGCGTGCCTGATGATGCGGCGCGAAACGTTCGAGCAGGTCGGCGGCTTCGATGAGGATTATCCGGTCGGCTACAACGACACCGATCTCTGCCTGCGCCTCGGGGAAGCGGGCTATCGCGTGCTTTACGACGGGCACACCGTGCTGACCCACCACGAATCCGTCACCCGCGCCGACGACCCGGCGCTGGCCGACCCGGCCGACGCCGACGCCCGGCTGCGCGCCCGCTGGCCGGCCTATTTCGAGGCCGGCGACCCGTATTACTCGCCGCTGCTGTCGCGATCCGGGCGCGACCATCAGGTCGGCGAGGCGGCGGCGTCCGCGCGGCCGTATCGGGTGGTCCGGCCGGCCGGTTGGCTTTGCCGCAAACCGCGATAGGGTGGCGCCGATGGCTGCCGACCTGACACCCGAACTGACCTCCCAACTGGCGACCGATTTGGCACGCATCGCGCTCGGCCATGTCACGCGGGAATATCCGAACAAGCCCGGTCACGTGCTCGCCGGGCCCGAGGACGCGCGGACGCCGGCCGCGCTGCACCCGGTGTTCTACGGCAGCTTCGACTGGCATTCCTGCGTCCATAGCTATTGGTTGCTGGCGCGGGTGCGGCGGCTTTTCCCCGAGGCGGAGGTCTGCCGCGAGATCGAGGCGCTGTTCGATCGGCAGCTCACGGCCGCCAACGTCGCCGGCGAGTGCGCCTACTTCGCCGCCCCGTCCGCGCGCGGCTACGAGCGGCCCTATGGCTGGGCCTGGCTGCTCAAGCTTGCGGGCGTATTGCGGGCGCTAGGGGAGCAGCGGTGGGCCGAGGCGCTGGCGCCGCTCGCCGCGGTGATCGAGGCGCGGTTCGTCGCGTTCCTGCCGATCGCCACCACCCCGGTCCGCGCCGGCACCCATGGCAACACCGCGTTCGCGCTGCGCATCGCCGCCGATGGCGCGAGTCCGGCGTTGCTGGCGGCACTGCGCGAGGCGGCCGCGCGCTGGTATGGCGCCGACGTGGATTGCCCCGCCTGGGACGAGCCCGGCGGCGATGATTTCCTCTCGCCCGCGCTGGTCGAGGCCGAGTGCGTCCGGCGGTTGCATCCGGAGCGGTTCGGCGTCTGGTTCGACCGCTTCCTGCCGTGGATCGGCGAGCGCCTGCCGGCAACGCTGTTCCGCCCGGCCGTGCCGAGCGACCGCACCGACGGCAGGATCGCCCATCTCGACGGGCTGAACCTCAGCCGCGCCTGGTGCCTGCGCGGACTGGCTGCGGCACTGGCGTCCGACGATCCGCGCGGGGCGGTGCTGCGGGAGGCGGCGGCGACGCATGCGGCGGCCGGGCTGCCGCATCTGCGGGGGCATTACATGGGCGAGCACTGGCTGGCGACCTACGTCCTGCTCGCGCTCGACGACGAAAAGGGAGAGACATGAGCGACACATTCCACGCCATCCGCGTCACCAAGGCCGAGGGCAAGGGCGCGCCCACGGTCGAGATCGCGACCCTCGGCGAGGCCGATCTGATGCCGGGCGACGTGACGGTGGCGGTGCGGCACTCGACGATCAACTACAAGGACGGGCTGGCGCTGACCGGCGCGGCGCCGATCCTGCGGCGCTCGCCGATGACGCCGGGGATCGATTTCGCCGGCGAGGTGCTTCGTTCGGACAACGCCGAGTTCAAGCCCGGCGACCAGGTCGTGCTCAATGGTTGGGGCGTGGGCGAGAGCCATGACGGGGGCTTGGCCGAGCGGGCGCGCGTTTCGGGCGACTGGCTGATCAAGCTGCCGCAGGGCTTGAGCGGGGCGGAGGCGATGGCGGTCGGCACGGCGGGCTACACCGCCGCGCTCTCGGTGCTGGCGCTCGAGCGGGCGGGGATCACGCCGGAGCGGGGCGAGGTGTTGGTGACGGGGGCGGCTGGCGGCGTCGGCGGGGTCGCGATCGTGCTGTTGGCGGCGATGGGGTATCGCGTGCTGGCGTCGTCGCGCCGGGTCGCGACGGAGGGGGATTACCTGCGCGGGCTCGGGGCGCATCATGTGATCGACGCGCAGGAGCTGTCGGCGGCGGGGCGGCCGCTCGGCAAGGAGCGGTGGGCGGCGGCGATCGATTCCGTGGGCAGCCACACGCTGGTCAACGTGCTGGCGGGCACGCGCTATGGCGGTGTGGTGGCGGCGTGCGGGCTGGCGCAGGGGGCAGACCTGCCGGGCACGGTGATGCCGTTCATCCTGCGCGGGGTGACGCTGGCGGGGATCGAATCGGTCAACGCGCCGCGGGAGAAGCGGTTGGAGGCGTGGGCGCTGGTGGCGCGGCGTCTCGACCGGGACAAGCTGCGCGGCATGACCCAGCATATCGGTCTGGATGCGGTGGCGGCGATGGGGGCGGAGCTGGTGGCGGGGCGGGTTCGCGGCCGGGTCGTGGTCGACCTCTAGCTTATGCGTGGAACGAGGGTATCCGGCGCCGGTAATCCGAGCAGCGGTCGGTGCGGTTCGGCGACAGGGTCGGGGCTCTTTCGTGCTACGGCGGGACCAGGCATTCGGTAATGGCTTGCTGGAGTTCGTCGATCCGGAACGGCTTGCGGAGCAGGCGGTTGCCCGGGCCGGCGGCTTGGCCGATGGCGTCGGTGTCGGCGTAGCCGCTCGCGAACACGATCGGCAGGTCCGGCCAGCGGGCGCGGGCGGCCTTTGCCAGTTCCGCGCCGGTCATGCCAGGCATGGCGAAGTCGACGATCAGCACGTCGGGCACGGATTGCTCCAGCATGGCCAGCGCGGCATGGCCGTCCGCCGCCTCGCGCACGCGGTAGCCGAGGTCGTCGAGGGCTGCGGCCATCACCTCGCGCAGGTCGACATCGTCGTCGACGAGCAGGATCTCCGGCGTCGATGTGGGAGACGCGGCGGGCGCGGTGGCCGGTGGGAACGTCATCGAGGAGGCTGTCTCGGTGCACGGCAGCAGCATGCGGATCGATGCGCCGCAGCCCGGCGCGCTATCGATGCGGACCGTGCCGCCGGCCTGGCGGGCGATGCCGTAGACCTGGCTGAGGCCGAGGCCGGTGCCTTTGCCGATTTCCTTGGTGGTGAAGAACGGGTCGAAGGCGAGGGCCGCCACGTCGGCCGACATGCCGGTGCCGGTGTCCTGGACGAGGAGTTCGACATAGTTGCCGGGCGGCAGGGCGGGGTCGTGGTCAAGGGGCAGCTGCCGGGTCGCGATGGTGAGGGTGCCGCCGTTGGGCATGGCGTCGCGGGCGTTGATTGCCAGGTTCAGGACCGCCATTTCGAGCTGAGTCGCGTCGGAGAGGACGGCGCGTTCCTCCGGGTCGAGGTGGAAGGCGAGCGTGATCAGCGGGCCGAGCGTGCGCTCGAGCATCTCGTGCGTGCCGTGCAGGACGTCGGCGACCCGGACCGCGCGTAGCTCGATCCGCTGGCCGCGCGAGAAGGTGAGAAGCTGGCCGGTGAGCTTGGCGCCGCGCTCGGCGACCTTGAGGCCGGCCTCAGCGAGCTGGCGGACGCGATCGGGGCTGGCGGCCCTGCGCCGAATGAGGTCGAAGCTGCCGACCATGGCGCCGAGCAAGTTGTTGAAATCGTGCGCGACGCCGCCGGTTAGATGGCCGAGCGCCTCCATCCGCTGGGACTGCCGCAGCGCCTCCTCGGCGGCGAGCAGGGCGTCGGTTCGCTTCTGCACCTCCTGCTCGAGCGTCTCGTTGAGGTGCTTGAGGGCGTTCTCGGCGCGCTTGCGGTCGGTGATGTCCATGCAGACGCCGTGGACGCGGGCGGGCTTGCCGTCGGCGTCGCGCATGATCTTGCCCCAGTTCTGCAGGTGCAGCTGGCGTCCGTCGGGGTGATTGTAGCGGAACTCGCTCTGATAGAGGCCGTCGGGCGCGGCCAGGGCGCGTTGGAGGTGCTGCTGGTCGGTGGCGATGTCCTCGGCGGGCATGCGGCTGGTGAAGTCTTGCGGGCGATCGCCGCCGCCGAAGATCGCCTGCGAATTGGCCGAGCGGGTCAGCGCGCGGGCGTTCAGGTCGAACTCCCAGGTCACCATGCGGCCGGCCTCGAGGCCGAGGCGCAGGCGCTCCTCGCTGGCGACGAGTGCTGCCCGGGCGGCGCGTTCGGCGGAAATGTCCTGCACCGCGACGACGACCCGGCCGGGCTGATCGGGGAGCGGCGCCGACGAGACGCGCGCGGGAAAGGTCGAGCCGTCGCGGCGGCGGATGACGGTCTCGTATGGGGTCCACCAGCCGCTCTCGCGCGCCTCGGCGACGGCGCGGGCGACGAGCTCGGCTTGTTCCGGCGGGATCGTCGCGGCGCGCGGCCAGGGCTCGTTCCCGACCCCGTGGTCGTAACCGGTCATGCGCAGGTAGCACCGATTGATCGCCAGCGTCTCGCCGGTGTTGGCATCGAAAACGCTGAGGCCCATCAGGTCGGTGTTGAAAACACTGAGGAAGCGGCCCTCGCTCTCGGAGAGCAGCCGGGCCGCGTCGGCGGGCGGGACGGCAGCGCCTGCCGCTTCGATGAAGACGAAGACGCCGCCGATGCCGGCGGGGGCGGTCTCGTCGCTGATGGGGCTGAGGCGCCAGCCGGGGATCGGGCTGAGGCGCCAGCCGGGGATCGGGCTGAGGCGCCAGCTGGGGACGGGGATGGCGGCCACGGGTGCGGCGTCGAGATAGCGGCGTAGGGCGGGCTCGATCTCATTCCAGCCGGCGATCCGCGTCTCACGCCCGCGGACGCCGAGCCGTTCCGGAGCGGCCACGAGAGGGCGCGCGGCGTCGTTGTAGAGCCAGCGGAGTTCGCGGCCCCAGAACAGGAACATGGGCGTGGGGGCGGCCATGATGAGGTTCACGGCCGTGCGCAGCGGCGCGCCCCAGCCGGAGAGCGGGCCGAGGGCGGTGGTCGACCAGTCGACCATGTGCAGGCGGAGGGTCGCCTCGCCCTCTCCCAGCAGCCACGGCGCTTCCGACCGATGCCGAGTCAACGTTGCCTCCTCACGAATCAGTGAGGACATTTACCGCGTCTCATCGGGTGAGGGCCAGTCTTTTAAGCAGTCATGAACACATCGCCGGTCTCAGGCGGAGGAGCCTTTGCCATCGAAGAACTTGGCCACCTTGGCAAAGAAGCCGTCGCTCTCCGGGTTGCCCTTGTTGCCCTCGCCTTCGCGCTCGAATTCTTCGAGCAGCTCGCGTTGGCGCCGGGTCAGGTTTTGCGGAGTTTCGACAGCGACCTGGATGACCATGTCGCCGCGCTCGTGGCTGCGCAGGACGGAGAAGCCCTTCGACCGGAGGCGGAACTGGTCGCCGGTTTGGGTGCCGGCGGGGATCTTGACCTTGGCGCGGGTGCCGTCGATCGAGGGCACCTCGATCTCGCCGCCGAGGGCCGCGCGGGTCAGCGGCAGTGGAACGCGGCAGTAGATATTGGCGCCGTCGCGCTGGAAGATGTCGTGCGGGCGGATGGCGATATGGACGTAGAGGTCGCCGGGTGGAGTGCCTTGCGGGCCCGCCTCGCCCTCGCCGGTGAGGCGGATGCGGGTTTCCTGCTCGACGCCGGCCGGGACCGCGACTTGCAGGGTGCGCTCGGTGTTCACCGTGCCGCCGCCCTGGCAGACCTTGCAGGCGTTCTTCACGACCCGGCCGCTGCCGCCGCAGGTCGGGCACGTGCGTTCGACGAGGAAGAAGCCCTGCTGCGCGCGGACCTTGCCTTGGCCGCGGCAGGTGCCGCAGGTGGCGCTGTCGCGGGAGCGGCTCTCGGATCCGGTGCCGTCGCAGACCTCGCACTTCACCTTGGTGGGGATGCGGATCGGCTTCTTGACGCCGGCGAAGGCCTCGACCAGGTCGATCTCGATCTGCGTGCGCAGGTCGCTGCCGCCGCGCTGGCGCCGGCCGCGGCCCATGGCTTCGCCGAACAGGCCCTCGAAGATGTCGCCGAGGCCGCCTTCGAAGTTGAAGCCGCCGGCAAATCCGGCGCCGCCGCCGCCCTGCTCGAACGCGGCATGGCCGAAGCGGTCGTAGGCGCCACGCTTCTGGTCGTCCTTGAGAACGTCGTAGGCCTCGCTGACTTCCTTGAACTTGGCCTCGGCCGCCTTGTCGCCCGGATTGCGGTCCGGGTGATACTGCATGGCGAGCTTGCGATAGGCTTTTTTCAAGTCATCGCCGGTCGCTTCCTTGGACACGCCCAGCGTCGCGTAGAAATCCTGTTTGGTGGCCACCAATTTGTTCTCCGGCAGCGAAAGGGATGGGCGCCCGCGTCCTTGGCGGACACAGGCGCCCTCGCTTCAAGACCCGAAGACGCCCGTTAGGAGGCTTTCTTCTTGTCGCTCACGTCTTCGAACTCGGCGTCGACGACTTTCTCGCCGCCCGGCGGATGCTCACCAGGCTGCCCGGAGTTTGGCGCACCCTGGGCGCTTTGGGCTTGCGCATCGGCCTGGTACATTGACTGGCCGACCTGCATCGCCGTTTGAGTCAGGCGCTCGCTGGCGCGCTTCAGCGCGTCGGCATCGTCTCCGGACAGGGCGGTGCGGGCGTCGGCGATCGCCGATTCCGCCTCGCCGCGCTGCTGCGCCGGGATCTTGTCGCCGCCTTCCTTGAGCGTTTTCTCGACCTGATGCACCATCGATTCGGTCGAGTTGCGGACCTCGACCTGCTCGCGGCGCTTCTTGTCGGCTTCGGCGTTGGCCTCGCCCTCGCGCACCATCTTCTGGATATCGGCGTCCGAGAGCCCGCCGCTGGCCTGGATGCGGATCTGCTGCTCCTTGCCGGTGGCCTTGTCGCGGGCGCTGACGGAGACGATGCCGTTAGCGTCGATGTCGAAGGTGACCTCGATCTGCGGGACGCCACGGGGCGCCGATGGGATGCCCTGCAGGTCGAAATTGCCGAGCAGCTTGTTGTCGGCCGCCATCTCGCGCTCGCCCTGGTAGACCTTGATGGTCACCGCGCTCTGATTGTCGTCGGCGGTGGAGAACACCTGGCTCTTCTTGGTCGGGATCGTCGTATTGCGGTCGATCAGTCGCGTGAACACGCCACCCAAGGTCTCGATGCCGAGGCTGAGGGGGGTGACGTCGAGCAGGAGGACGTCTTTGACGTCGCCGCGCAGCACGGCGCCCTGGACGGCGGCGCCGATGGCGACGACCTCGTCCGGGTTGACGTTGCGGGCGGGTTCGCGGCCGAAGAACTGTTTCACAACTTCGATGACCTTCGGCATGCGGGTCATTCCGCCCACCAGGATCACTTCGCCGATCTCGCCGGCGGTGACGCCCGCGTCCTTCAGTGCGGCACGGCAGGGCTCGAGGGTGCGGGTGATCAGGTCGTCGACGAGGCTTTCCAGCTTGGCGCGGGAGAGCTTCATGACGAGGTGCTTCGGGCCGGACGCGTCCGCCGTGATGAACGGCAGGTTGATCTCGGTCTCCTTGGACGACGAAAGCTCGATCTTGGCCTTCTCGGCGGCTTCCTTGAGGCGCTGAAGCGCGAGCTTGTCCTTGCGCAGGTCGATGCCCTGGTCGCGCTTGAACTCGTCGGCGAGGTAGTCGATGACCCGGTTGTCGAAATCTTCGCCACCCAGGAACGTGTCGCCGTTGGTGGACTTCACCTCGAACACGCCGTCGCCGATCTCGAGCACGGACACGTCGAACGTGCCGCCGCCGAGGTCGTAGACCGCGATCGTGCCGGTGTGCTTCTTGTCCATGCCGTAGGCCAGCGCTGCGGCCGTCGGCTCGTTGATGATGCGCAGCACTTCGAGGCCGGCGATGCGGCCGGCGTCCTTGGTGGCCTGGCGCTGGGCGTCGTTGAAGTAGGCCGGGACGGTGATGACGGCTTGCGTCACGGGCTCGCCGAGATAGGCCTCGGCGGTCTCCTTCATCTTGCCGAGCACGAAGGCGCTGACCTGGCTCGGGGAGTACTTCTCGCCGCGCGCCTCGACCCAGGCGTCGCCATTGTCGCCGCGGGCGATGGTGTAGGGGACCATGCCCTTGTCCTTGGCCACGATCGGATCGTCGAACCGGCGGCCGATGAGGCGCTTGACGGCATAGAGGGTGTTGGACGGGTTGGTCACGGCCTGGCGCTTGGCGCTCTGGCCGACGAGGCGCTCGCCGCCATCGGAGAAGGCGACCATGCTGGGCGTGGTACGCGCGCCTTCCGCGTTCTCGATCACCCGCGCGTCGTTGGCGCTGGGGCCTTCCATCACGGCCACGCACGAATTGGTCGTGCCGAGGTCGATTCCGATCACTTTACTCATCAAGTTCTCCTGTGAAGCGGCGACGCGCGGCCCGAAGCACCGCTGGTCGTCCTTAGAGTGGTAGGCACGGATGTATTCTTCGCCAGTGTCGCGGACAAGGGCCCAGCGTCGCAGACAAGGCCCAGCGTCGCAGACAAGGGCTACGAAATCGTTAATGCGGCGTTTTAGGCCGCTTCCTGGCCGGCGCGCTTGGCCACGACGACCATGGCGGGCTTGAGCAGGCGGCCGTTGAGCGTCCATGCCTGGGTCCAGGCCTGCACGACGGTGCCGGGCGGGTGCTCGGTCGAGGGCTCCTCGCTCATCGCCTGATGCAGGTTCGCGTCGTAGAGCTGGCCGGTGGGGTCGGTGCTCTTGATGCCGTGGCGCTCCAGGATGCCCACGAAGCTGCGCTCGACGCCGAGCAGGCCGTCGCGGAACTTGGTGACGAGGTCGGGCTCGCCTTCGGTGGCGGCGGGCAGGCTGGCCAGGCCGCGGCGCAGGTTCTCGGCGGCCTCGACGACGTCGGTCGCGAATTTCTGCACCGCGTATTGGCGCGTGTCGTCGACGTCGCGCTTGGCGCGGGCGCGGACGTTGGCGATTTCGGCCTCGGCGCGCATCCAGCGGTCGCGCATGTCGTCGCGCTCGCGCATGAGCTGCTCGGCGCCGGCGGGCTCGTCATGAGCGGCGGAAAGGGGTTCGGCGGCGGGGTCCTGCAACGCGGGATCGGCCGCAGCTTGGGCGCTGGGATCGGTATTCATGGCGCACAGGTAGGGGAGCGGCGGGCCTGGAACAAGCGGCCCCCCAACAAGCAGGCGGAACAAGCGGACGCGTGTGTCGGCCCGACTGGGCCGGGTTGTTCCTCCAAAGGTTGAAAAATGATACGGTAACGGATCGGCTCAAAACGGGCCGGCGCGAGAGGGACGAGGATGGCGCCGCTGACGCAGGCCGACGTGTTGTGGTCCGAGTTCGAGCGCATTCACGGCCATGCGCCGGACGCGCTGCTGGGGTTCGAGGAGATGGACCGGATTGCGTTCGAGACCCGGCCGGAGCCGCCCGATTCGGGTCTGGCCCACGATGCCAGGGTCGAGCGGGCGCTGCGGCTGGCGCGGTATCAGGCGAGCGTGCATGCACTGGCGCCGGGTCAATCGGCGCTGTGCCTGTCGGGTGGGGGCGTGCGGAGTGCGGCGTTCTGCATGGGGGTGATCCAGGGGTTGGCGCGGCGGCGATTGCTGTCGCAATTCCATTATCTCTCCACCGTCTCGGGCGGCGGCTATATCGGGGCGTGGCTGACCGCGTGGGCGCATCGGCGCGCGATGGCCCGGCCCGACGACCCGGCGCGGGACACGACGCTGACCGCGTTCGAGGAGGTGGAGGCGGCGGTGGCGCGGCGGCCGGCGCATGCGCTGCACGAGGTGGGGCCGATCGGCTGGCTGCGGCGCAACCAGCGCTATCTGACGCCGCGGGCGGGAGTGCTGTCGGGCGACACGTGGGCGGGGGCGGCGCTGTTCCTGCGCGACCTGCTGTTGAACTGGATGGTGTTCCTGCCGGCGATCATGGCGGTGCTGCTGGTGCCGCGGCTGCTGCAGATGGAGCTGGTGTGGTGGTCGGGGTTCGCGGCCGATAGCGGGTCGGGGTTCGGCTTCCTGGTCAACCTGATCCGGGGACGGGCGACCGGGCCGGCGCCCGACTGGCGCGGGTGGACGGATGTGTATAGCGCCGGGCTGGCGTTCGTCGGGCTCGCCGGGCTGTTCCGGGCGCGGCTGGCGCGGACGCGGCTGACGGATCGCGGGTTCTTCCTGGCGGTGCTGGTGCCGCTGCTCGGGGCGGGCTGGCTGGCGACGATGTTCAACGCGGTCGTGCTGTCGGGTGGGGTGGTGCCGGACCGGGTGCTGCTCGGGTTGTGGATGGCGGGGGTGCCGACGACGCTGGTCTCGGCGCGGCTGGTGGCGGGGTTGCTGGCGGGCGGGTTGCTAGCGGGCGGGTTGCTAGCGGGCGGGGTGGGGCGGCCGCGGTCCGATCGGCCGTTGCGGGACATGGCGTGGGACCTGGCGAGCCTGACGGTGGCGGGGATGGCGGTAGGGGGGCTGGTCTGGGGCTGGTTGTGGCTGCGCAGCGGGGCGTGGTGGGGCCATGGGACGGAGCGCGATCTCGAAGTGTTCGGCGAGCCGGTGCTGCTGCTGGCGTTCTTCGGCGGGCAGGTAGTCTATACGGCGCTGGCCTGCCGGGCGCCGTTCGGGCGGCAGGACCAGGAATGGATGGGCCGGGCTTCGGGGCTGTATTTGATGGCCGCCGTGATGTGGGCGGTGACGAGCGGGATCGTCATCTACGGCGATCCGCTGCGGCGCGAGGTGGTCGGGCTGCTGGCGGTGCTGGGGGTGAGCGGGTCGCTGACGCTGACCGGGGCGGTGAGCGCGGTCAGCAAGGCGAACGCGACGCTGGTGGCGGCGACGCAGCGGGCCGGGGTCGGCGTGTTGATCCAGGCGGTGGCGCTGCTGTTCATTCTGAGCGGGGCGGTGCTGCTGACCGAGGTCGACCAGATTGCGCTGCAGGCCGCCAAGCTGGTGACCGGGCTCGCGTTCGAGTGGCAGGTGGACTGGCAGTTGGCGGCCCATCCGGCGACGCCGCTTGCCGCGGAGTCGGTGGGGGTGATCGCGGTGGCGATGGCGATGCTGCTGACGACGAGCCTTGGCTTGTCGATGGTGGTCGACGTCAACCTGTTCTCGTTGCACGCGCTCTACACCAACCGGCTGGTGCGGACGTTCCTCGGCGCGTCGAACCTCGAAGGGGTGACGGGGCACGATCCGGAGCGGAACACGTTCGACGGGTTCGCCTGGAGCGACGATCTCGACATGCAGGATCTGTGGCGCTGGCCGGCTCCGGACGGGTCGGCCGACTTGGCAGCTCCGGACGGGTCGGCCGATCCGTTGGCTCCGGCCGGGTCGGCCGACTTGGCAGCTCCGGACGGGTCGGCCGACCCGTTGGCTCCGGCCGGGTCGGCCGACCCGGCGCGCAAGGGTCCGTATCCGGTGATCAACATCGCGCTCAATTTGGTCAGCGGGCCCGATCCGGCGTGGCAGGACCGCAAGGCGGCGCCGTTCGTGGCCACGCCGCTGCACGTGGGCGGCGACCTGGTCGGCTACATGGCGCATGACCGGGAGTTCAAGCGGCGGCATTTGACGCTCGGGACGGCGATGGCGGTCTCGGGCGCGGCGGCGAGCCCGAACTGGGGTTATCACTCGTCGCCGCTGGTCGGGTTCCTGATGACGCTGTTCAATGTGCGGCTCGGCTGGTGGTTCGAGAACCCGAGCCGGGTGGGGGACATGGCGTTCCCGCTGCGCAGTTTCCGGCTGTTCCTGCAGGAGGCGCTGGGTCAGACGCGGGGGAGCGATCCGTATGTCTACCTGTCCGACGGCGGGCATTTCGACAATCTCGGGCTCTACGAGATGGTGCGGCGGCGCTGCCGGCTGATCGTGGCGGTGGACGCGACGCAGGACGCGAACGTGACGATGGAGGATCTCGGACGGACGCTGCGGCAGGTGTCGATCGATCTGGGCGTGACGGTCGAGTTCACGACGTTGCCGTTCCGCAAGCGCGCGGACCCGGCGACGACCGGGCTGTATGCGGCGATCGGCACGATCAACTATCCGGAGAGCGCCAATGATCGGGGAAGTGCTGGGGCGGGGACGCTGATCTACATCAAGCCGGGGTTCCTGGCCGACGCGCCGGCCGACGTGCGGGCGTTCGCGGCGGGCGATGCGAAATTCCCGCACGACAGCACGACGAACCAGTGGTTCACGGAGTCGCAGTTCGAGAGCTATCGGGCGCTGGGGCTGCACGCGACCACGCTGCTGTGCGGCCCGTCGCGGACGGTGGATCCGGGCTTGGACCTGGCGGACCTGCCGCATCTGGCGGCGTGTTACATCAAGCGAGAACAAGGCTCTCCCGCCGGCTCCGCTGCTTCAACCGCGGAGAAGGGGCCCGCGGGGGGAGAGGGTTTCAAGCGTTAGAGGAGGAGGCGGGGGAGCAGGGCGTCGAGGAGCAGGCGGCCGCGACGGGTGGCGGTGAGGCGGGTGCCGTCATGGGTGAGGAGGCCTTCGTCGATGGCCGCTTCGAGCGTCGACGGGTCGAGTGCGGCGGACAAGGCGATGCCGGTGCGGGCGGCGAAGCGGGCGGCGTCGACGCCTTCCGAGAGGCGCAGGCCCATCAGCAGCATCTCGCGGGCGCGGTCGGCGGGGCCGATCGCCTCCTCCTCGGTGCTGCCGTGGCCTTGGCGCTCGACGCGGTCGGCCCAGGGTTCGGGGGCGCGGTGGCGCCTGGTGGCGATCAGGTCGGTGCCAAGATCTGGGCCGAGGCTGACCCGGCCGTGGGCGCCGGGTCCGATGCCGGCGTAGTCGCGATAGCGCCAATAGGCGAGGTTGTGCCGGCTCTCGCCGCCGGGCCGGGCGAAGTTGCTGACCTCGTAGGGCAAGAGGCCGTGGCGGGCGCATTCCTCTTCGGTCGCCTCGTAGAGGGCGGCGGCCGCGTCGTCGTCCGGCAGAACGATGGCGCCGGCGCGGTGCAGGCCTTCGAATTTGGTACCGGGCTCGATGGTGAGCTGATACAGCGAGAGGTGGTCGGCGCAGAGTGCCAGGGCCTGGCGCAGTTCGGCGCGCCAGGCGTCGGTCCCCTGCCCCGGCCTGGCGTAGATCAGGTCGAACGAGACGCGCGGGAAGCGGGTGCGGGCGGTTTCGAGCGCGTCGCGGGCCTGGGCTGCGGAGTGGTGGCGGCCGAGGAAGCCGAGCGCGTCGTTCTCGAGGCTCTGGACGCCAAGGGAAACGCGGCCGATGCCGGCGTCGCGGAAGGCGCTCAGGCGGGCGGCCTCGACGCTGGTCGGGTTGGCCTCGAGGGTGATCTCGAGGTCGGGCGCCGGGTCGAACAGGGTGGTCGCGTCCTCGATCAGGCGGGCGGCGGTCTCGGGCTCCATGAGGCTCGGAGTGCCGCCGCCGAAGAAGATCGAGGCGAGCGGGCGGCGGCCGAGGCGGGCGGCTTCCCAGGCGAGTTCGGTGCGCAGCGCGCGGGCGAAGCGGTTCTGGTCGATGCGATCGCGGACGTGGCTGTTGAAGTCGCAGTACGGGCACTTGGCCAGGCAGAACGGCCAGTGGATATAGAGGGCGAGCGGTTCCATCAGGAGGGATATAGGGGTGCAGGAGACGGTTGGTCGCGTACGCGCGGCGTTATTGGCGCATGGCCATGCGGACACGATCGTCGTGTTCCCCGAGGGCACGCGGACGGCGGCCGATGCGGCGGCGGCGGTCGGGTGCGACGTGGCGCAGATCGCCAAGTCGATCGTGTTCCGCTCGGGCGACCAGGCGGTGGTGGTGATCACGTCGGGGGCGAACCGGGTGGACAAGCAGCGCGCGAGCGAGGCGGCGGGGCTGAAGCTGGTGCCGGCGGGGCCCGATTTCGTGCTGGCGGCGACCGGTTTTGCGCCGGGCGGGGTGTCGCCGGTCGGGCTGGTCGGGGCGGCGCTGCTGTTGCTGGACGAGGATCTGATGGCGCTCGACCCGGTCTGGGCGGCGGCCGGGTCGGCGTCGCACGTGTTCCGCACGACGTCGGCGGCGTTGCGGGAGATGACGGGGGCGACGGTGGCGGGCATCCGGCAAGATACCGTCTGAGCCGCCTTCGTCGTGAAAGACTCACTTGTCATTGTCTGGCGGGATCGTTACGCAAACATGGCCTAAAAGTTACGAGGATAGAACCGGTATGAAGAACGACATGCAGCGGCGATTGACGGCCGAGTTCCTGGGCACGTTCTGGCTGGTGTTCGGCGGTTGCGGCAGCGCGGTGTTGTCGGCGGCGTTTCCGCAGCTCGGGATCGGGTTCCTCGGCGTCGCGTTCGCGTTCGGGCTAACGGTGCTGAGCATGGCCTACGCGGTCGGCCACATCTCGGGCGGGCATTTCAACCCGGCGGTGACGCTCGGGCTGTGGGCGGCGGGACGCTGCGCCAACAAGCACGTGCTGCCCTACATCGTCGTGCAGGTGATCGCGGGGATCGTGGCGGCCGGGCTGCTGTATCTGATCGCGTCGGGCAAGCCGGACTGGGTGCCGGGGGGGTTCGCCTCGAACGGGTACGGCGCGCTGAGCCCGGGCAAGTATTCGCTGCTCTCGTGCCTGGTGGCCGAGTTCGCGATGACGTTCTTTTTCCTCATGGTCATCATCGGCTCGACGTCGCAGGGCGCGGCGACGGGCTTTGCCGGGTTGCCGATCGGGCTGGCGCTGACGCTGATCCACCTGATCTCGATCCCGGTGACGAACACGTCGGTCAACCCGGCGCGCAGCACCGGCCCGGCGCTGTTCGCGGGCGTGGACGCGGTCGGGCAGCTCTGGCTGTTCTGGCTGGCGCCGATCGCGGGCGCGATGGTGGCCGGCGTGGTCGGGCGGACGCTCTACGAGAGTTCCTCGATCGTGCAGACCGTGATCATCGACGAGAAGCGGATCAGCTGATCCGGCGCGACAGATAAAGCGAGCCCTGGCGGACGAAGCGCCAGGGCGTGTTGGCGGCCTTGGTGATGCCGATCCGCGTGCCGGCCAGGATCGGTTCCGCCTCGCCGGGCCGCATCGCGAAGGGCGGCGCGTTTAGCGCGTGGGCGTTCATCGCGCCGGTGATGGCCAGCGCCTGGCAAAGCCGGCCGGGCCCGCTGCAGAGCAGCCTGGTCTCGCCGACGCCGCGGCGGGCGCGCATCAGGTCCAGCCCGTGCTCGGGATGCAGCGCGCGGATCAGCACGGCGCTGCCGGATTCGATGCCGCAGACCACGTTCAGGCACCAATGCACGCCGTAGGAGCGATAGACATAGGCGTGGCCGACGGGGCCGAACATGGCGCGGTTGCGCGGCGTCGGGCCGCGGAAGCTGTGCGATGCGGGGTCGGCATGGTCGTAGGCCTCGGTCTCGACGATCGCGCCGCCGACGCCGTCGACGCAGAGCGCGACGCCGATGAGGTCGCGGGCGACGATGGGGGCGGGTCGGGCGAAGAAGGGTGTCGCGAGCGGCTCGTGCATGGCGGCCAGACCTGTCACGGGCGCGGCCATGCGGTCGCACTGTTATTGCTCACGATTTCGCGAGATATTACTAGAGCGACAATAGCATCGTTCGATTGAAATTGGATCCTACCGCCACGACAATTCTGGGTTGTATTCAAGGCTTGAATTTTCGCCGATAAGTTGGCAGTGTCCTTCAACGGAAAACCCTAACACCTGACGGCGACATGGCGACATACACTTGGCGCGCAACGACTGGCGGGGCGTTCGACAACCCTGCGAATTGGGACCTCGGCGGCGTTCCCGGCAGCGGGGACAGCGCGGTGCTGGCGCAATACGGCGGCTCGATCAGCGGCACCGGCTCGGTCGCCAGCCTGTCGTTCCAGAGCGGCAACTGGGGCATCAACGACGCCAACAACGGCCAGATCACCGGCGCCGCCGCCTCGATCGAGAACGGCAGCGTCGATGCCGACGGCAACGGCAAGCTGACCGTTAACGGCACGCTGACAGTCGGGCTGGCGTCCAACGCGGCGCTGACCGCGTCCAACGGCGGGTTCGTCGGCGTCACCGGTGGGGCGACCACCTATGTCGGTGCGGCCACGCTGATCGTCAGCAATCGCTCGACGATGAGCCTCGGCGCGCTCGACTTGGGGATCAACGGGGCGCCGTCGGGGCTGGTGATCGATGCCGGCGTGCTCGCGCTGGGCGGGGTGATGCTGCTCGGCAGTTCGGCTTCGAGCTCGGGCTCGATGTTCGTGCGCAATGGCGGCCAGGCGGTAATCGCGGCGGCGGGGGATGCGTCGGCACCCTATCTGCAGCTCGGCGCATTTGCGGGCAGCACGGGGGTGGCGCAGGTCTCGGGCGCGGGGTCGCTATTGCTGATCTCCAGCAACAGCGCCGCCGTCGGCGTGGGCGGCACCGGATCGCTCAACGTGATCAACGGCGGTATGGCGTCGTTCGATTCGAACAATAACGGGCTCGATCCGTCGCTCGTGATCGGGCAATACGCGGGGTCGGTCGGCACGGTCGGGGTAGGCGGCGGCGGGTCGACGCTTGCGGTGACGGGGTCGGTGGTCGTCGGCAAGGGCGGCAGCGGGACGTTGCGCGTGGTGGGCGGCGCAAGCGCGACCGCCACCTCCTATACGGCGATGCAGGCGGCGCTGGCGGTGGCGGCCGGGGCGGGCGGCGGCACGTTGGTGGTCGACGGCGCCGGGTCGAGCTTCGTGACGTCGGGGGCGGCGGTGGTTGGCGGCGACAATCGCGGCGCCGGGCTGATCGCGGGCGGCGTCGGCCAGGTGATCGTCACCGGCGGGGCGCTGCTGCAGACCGGGGCGATGACGATTCTGGTGAACTCGATCGTCACGCTGGACGCCAGCAGCCAGGAGACCATCGGCGGAACGCTCAGCAACTACGGCACGCTCTCGACTTTCGGCACGCTGTCGATCTCCGGCGTGGTCAGCGGTCCGGGGACGCTCCAGATCGGCAGCGGGCTGACCAGCATCGCCTCGCTCGGCGTCGCCAACGTCGCCTTCACGTCGGCGACCGGCAGCCTGCGGATCGCCTCGCTCTCGGGCTCGAGCACGGTCAACGGGTTCCAGATCGGCGACCTGCTCGACCTGGTCGGTACCGCCGCCTCGCTCACCGGCACGACGATCACGACGGCCACCGGCACGATCACCTTGGGGGCCCCGCCCACGGGCCGGCTTTACGCGGTCAGCAGCGACGGCAACGGCGGCACCTTCGTGACCATCGCGGCCGATACGGTCGGCGTGTTCCGGTTCTTCGACAGCAACTACGGCACCCATTTCTTCAGCGCGAGCGTTTCGGAGAAGAACACGATCATCGCGACGCGTCCGGACCTGGTCTACGAAGGCGTCGGCCTGAAATCCGTCAACCCGGCCAGCAACGACCCGAACGCCGCCCCGGTCTACCGCTTCTTCGATTCGACCTACGGCACCCACTTCTTCACCGCCAGCGCGTCCGAACGCGACACCGTCATCAAGACCAGGTCGGACCTGCTGTTCGAAGGCGTCGGGTTCACCGAACACACCGGCCAACAAGTCAACGACGTCGCTGTCTACCGCTTCTTCGACACGCATTACGGCACGCATTTCTACACGGCCAGCGCGAGCGAGGAGAAGATGATCCAGCAGACCCGGGCGGACCTGATCTACGAGGGCATCGGGTTTTACGCGCCCGCCAGCTAGAGCATTTTCCGATCGGGTGGAACAACCCGAGCGGAAGCTCAATCATCCCCTCATTTCGGCAACGGCGAAAATTCCGTTGAACTCGTTTGCCTGTGACACGGCTTTTGCAAACCGCTCGATGAGCGGGAGAAGCCTGTGTTCGGGCATGTTCGGGATCAGT
>JAABUX010001464.1_pt1 | contig 35722 bp, 28 predicted proteins | sample 5561851 | NCBI WGS metagenome assembly JAABUX01 (sample SAMN10711883, study PRJNA513361) | rock metagenome | isolation source: Antarctica rocks | place: Antarctica: Victoria Land, Richard Nunatak red sandstone | collected 2016-01-03
CACACCGTGCTGACCGACAACGCCATCCAGTTCACGTTCCCGCCCCGCTACGCCGACGGACCTACCGCCCGATACATGACGCACATGTTCGACATGCGCTGTCGCGAGAACGGCATCGAGCACCGCCTCACCAAGATCAAACACCCTTGGACGAACGGCCAGGTCGAACGCATGAACCGGACCATCAAGGAGGCAGGCGTCGAACGCTACCACTATGACAAACACCGCCAGCTCGAGACGCACCTGAGCGACTTCATCAACGCCTACAACTATGGCAGGCGCCTCAAGACCCTCAGGGGCGTCACCCCCGTACGAATTCATCTGCAAAAGCTGGACGGCCGAGACCAGCCGGTTCAGGCTCAACCCGCTCCACCAAATGCCGGGACTAAACATCGCGCGCCGCGAGTTTCCGGATCTGCCCGGCGAGGTCGTGGACCGTGCGATCGATGCCGAGATCAAGTACCGCATCCCCGCGCAATCGGTTCCGGTCGAGCGGGCGCAGTGGGACAACCTGATGAAGATGCAGGTCTACCTGAAGAACATCAAGGGCACGACAAGCTTCGCGCAGATCGTCGACAACAGCTTCTCCGAAAAAGCGATGAAGGCGGTCTGAGCTTGGCAGCCGTCGTGCCGCCACCGGTCAGGGCCTTGGGCATCGGACGCGTGTTCGGCGCCGAGGACGGGTGCCAGACCGAGGTGATCCGCTCGATCTCGTTCTCGCTGGAGAAAGGCGAGGTCGTGAGCATCGTCGGGCCGTCCGGCTGCGGCAAGACGACGTTGCTCAACATGATCTGCGGACTGCTCCCGCCCAGCAGCGGCGGCGTGCTGTGGCACGGCCGCAAGCTGGACAGGGTGCCGCCGCATGTCGGCTACATGCTGCAGAAGGACCTGCTGCTGCCGTGGCGCACGGCGATCGAGAACGTCATGCTCGGGCTGCAGGTGAAGCGGATGGCGCGCCGGGAGCGGCGGGAGCGGGCGCACCTGCTGCTCGACCAGCTCGGCCTGGCGGGTTTCGCCGACTACTACCCCTCGGCGTTGTCGGGCGGCATGCGGCAACGCATGGCGCTGGCGCGCACGTTCGCGCCCGATCCGCAGGTGCTGCTGCTCGACGAGCCGTTCTCGGCACTCGATTTCCAGAGCAAGATCCTCATCGAACGCGACACCGCCCGCCTGGTGCGGGAGCAGGGGCGGTCGCTGCTCCTGATCACCCACGACGTGGAGGAGGCGGTCAGCATGTCCGACCGCGTGATCGTGCTGTCGCACCGGCCCTGCGTGGTCACCGCGGAGCACCGGATCGACCTGCCCGGAGACCGCACCGAGATGATCGCGGCGCGCGAGAGCCGCGAGTTCGCGGAGCATGCCAGGACCATCTGGACGGAGCTCGACATCCATTGAACTCATCCCGCATCCTTTCCGATCCTGCCGACGAGGCGGCGGTCGCCCCGCGGCCGGCGCCGGCGTCCCGTCGCGGCCTCGCCCGCCGCGAGAGCCTTCGGATCGCGGCCAGCCAGATCGTCCTGGTGGCGGTGCTGCTCGCGCTGTGGGAGTGGGGCAACCGCGGTGCGGGCTTGAACGCGTTCCTCTACGGCTCCCCCAGCGCGATCGCGACCAACCTGATCGCGACGGTGCGCGACGGATCGATCTGGCGCGATGCCTCCATCACCGGTTCCGAAACCCTGGCGGGATTCGCGCTCGGCAACGTCATCGGAAGCGCCTGCGGCCTGATGCTCTGGTACTCGCGCTTTCTGTCGCGCGTGCTGCAGCCTTTCATCCTCGCACTCGGCTCGATCCCGATCGTGGCCCTGGCGCCGATCGTCATCATCTGGTTCGGCACCGGCTTCGCTTCCAAGCTCGCGATGGCGACGTTGTCGGTCGTCGTCGTCTCGCTGGTGATTTCCTACAAGGGCGCCACCGGGGTCGATCCCGACCAGGTCAACCTGATGCGGGCGCTCGGCGCCAGCCGCCATCAGATCTTCCGCTATCTCGTCGTGCCGGCCTCGCTGACCGACATCTTCGCCGGACTGAAACTGACCGTCGGGTTCGCCCTCGTCGGGAAGTTCATGTCGTCCTCCGCCGGGCTAGGGCACGCGATCTTCAAGGCGGGCGGCCTGTACATCATCGCCAGGGTGTTCGCCGAGCTGCCGGTCACCGTGACGCTGGCCCTGCTGCTGTCGGCCGCCGTGAGCCGGGTGGAACGCATGCTGCTGCCCTGGCGCCACGACCTGCAATGAAAATTCGACCGCGAAGGGATCACGTCAGATGACGCGCACCATCACCAAGCAGGGCCGCCTCAAATACGCCCTCTCCAGCAACGACGCCTGCGTCGAGGAGATCAGCCCGGGCGAGACGATCCGCATCGAGTGCGAGATCAACTGCAATGCCGGCGTCATCACCTCCACGCAGTCCCAGGTCTCGCCCGAGACCGTGAAGCTGCCGTTCGTCAACCCAGCGACAGGGCCGCTGCACGTGGCCGGCGCGAAGCCGGGGCAGATGCTCGCGGTGCGCATCGAGGCGATGGAGCTGGACGAGATCGGCTACACGGCGCTGTGGCCGGGGATGGGGATGTTTCCCGACTGGGTAAGGCAGAAGGAGTTCGGCATCCAGACCCGCGCGATGGAGGTGCGTGACGGCTTCGTGCACTGGAGCGCCGAGCGCAAGCTGCCGGTCCAGCCGATGGTCGGCGTGCTCGGCGTGGCGCCGGTGCATGGTTCGGTGCTGACCGTCGATAACGGCGTGCATGGCGGCAACCTCGACGTGCAGGAGATCGGGCCGGGCAGCACCGTCCTGTTCGCCGTGCACCAGGAGGGTGCCGCGCTGTATGTCGGCGACTGCCACGCGCTGCAGGGCGATGGCGAGTGCGTCGGCATGGGCGCCACCGAGGTCGGCGCCCGGGTCACGTTCAGCGTGGAGCTGCGCGAGAAGCCGGCGCGCATGACCTAGCCGCGGATCGAGACCGAGACCCATATCGCCACCGTCAGCTGCGCCCGGCCGCTCGAGGACGCCATGCGGATCGCGTTCGAGCAGATGGTCTGGTGGCTGGCCGACGAATACGGCTTCACCGAGGCCGAGGCCTACCTGTAGCTCGGGCAGATCGCCGAGGCGCGCTGCACCCAGATGGTCAATCCGAAATCTACCTACATTTGCAAGGTGGCGAAGCGCAACCTCGTTTGAACATCAGGGTGGCGAAACGCCATTCCGGCCGATCACGGACGATCGAGCGCTCGGCTGCGCCAGTCCAGGACCTGTTCGGCCCACTTCGCGACCTGCAGCAACGCATGGTCGCCGTGCCACGGTCCGACGAGCTGCAGCCCCAAGGGCAGGCCGTTGCGCGACGAGCCGGCGGGCAGCGTGATCGCTGGCACGCCAGTGAAGCTCCAGGGCGCACAGAAGGTGGCGTCGCCGGTGTCCGCGAGACCGCGCGGCGCCTCGCCCGGTGCGGGTGCCATCAGCGCCGCGTCGAAGCCATGCAGCCATGGTGTCAGCATGGCGCGAAGGCTGCCCTGCGCCGCCCGCGCCTCGTCGTAGGCGTCCGGCGGGACGGCGCGCCCCTCCGCCACGATCTGCTGCAGCGGGACGCTGGTGCGGTCGGGAAAGCGATCGACCAGATCGCCGTAGCCGCGGGCGGCCTCTGCCGCGAGCACGACGCGCAGCAGTCGCCAGACCGCTTCGAACGGCTCCGGCAGGGCGGCGTCCTCGACGGTCGCGCCGGCGGCGGCGAAGGCTCTCGCAGCGTCCTCCAGGACGGCCTGCTGCTCGTCGCTGACCGTCTGCCAGCGCGAGGTCCGCACCAGGAGCAGGCGCGGTGCTGCCACCGCCGGCAGGCCGGCGATGACATCGACCTCGAACGGCGGCAGGACGGCATCCCCTGCCCTGTCCCTCAGCAGGGCGAGCACGTAGGCGACGTCGTCCACTGATCGTGCGAACAGCCCGAGATGATCGAGCGAAGAAGCGAACGGATGCACGCCGTCGAGCGGGATGCTGCCGAAGCTCGGCTTGAGACCGACCACGCCGCAGAAGGCGGCCGGGCGGATGATCGAGCCGACGGTCTGGGTGCCGAGTGCCAGTGGCACGATACCGGCAGCGACGGCGGCGGCCGATCCGCTCGAAGAGCCGCCCGGTGTGTGGCTACGGCGGAACGGGTTGACGGTCGGACCAGGATGCCGCCAGGCGAACTCGGTGGTGACGGTCTTGCCGAAGACGATGCCGCCAAGCTCGCGCAGGCGATGCACGACGGCGGCGTCCCGTGCGGGCAGATGGTCACGGAACAGCGGCGACCCGTTTGTGGTCGGCATGTCGGCGGTGGCGATTATGTCCTTCACGCCGATCGGGATGCCGCCGAGCGGTCCCGTCGCGGTCGGTGCCGGCAGCATGGCCGGCCGGTGGGTGAAGGCGCGCAGCCAGGGCTCGCAAGCATCGGCGAGGCGGAGCCGACTGCGAAGATGCTCGTGCCGGTCGAGACTACCGCCGCGAAAGCCGCGCAGGGCCTGCAGCACGCCGGGCGAGGACGTCTCGGTCATGCGGCTTCCAGGCCTGGCGCGCGCCGATGGTTCGTCACGCATTCGTAGTCGTAGGCGAGAGCCAGCAGGTCCGCCTCACTCCATAGGCGTCCCACGAAGATCAGCCCGAACGGCGCGCCGGACACATGATAGCCGGCCGGTACCGTGACGCCCGGCAGTCCGGCGATGTTGATCTCGCTGACAGTCGTCTCGTGGATGGGCACCCTCCCGTGCAGCGGCGCCAACGCATCGCGCATCTGCGGAAACACCAGGGCATCCAGCCGCTCACGTGCGAACACGTCGTCGAAGATTGCCAGGTATGCCTCCCGCACGGCGATGAACTCGGACATGTCCGGCGGCCGTTCCGGGTCGGCGAGGCAGGCGGCAAATTGCGGCAGGTTGGACATGAAGCCCAGCACGCCGGATGGGCCGAACGGGTCCTCCTTCGCCGTGGCTGCCGCGAAGGCGGCAAAGGTCTTCAGGGCGACATCCGGCCCCGTGCGCTGAAGGTATTGGTGCAGGTCGTATGGCACGGACTCGAGACCGCGTGCATCGAACTCGTCGAGCGGCGGCGTCGGCTTGCGAAGCTCGGCAAAGCCGGAGCCATGGAACGGGTCTTCCACCAGGATGGCGCCCCGCGCCTGCAGTTCGTCCCTGGCCCGCGCGTAGAGCGTTGTCGCCCCCTCCGAAAGCGGCAGGTCGAGCCATCCCGGGCCGTACAACCCGATGCGCTTGCCCTGCAGCGCGTCCACGGACAGCCTGGAAGCATACCCACCCTTCGGCTTGTGGCCGACGCCCGCGACGGTCTTCGGATCCTCAGCCGTGTAGCCGGCGAGCACGTCCAAGGTCAGTGCGGCGTCCCGCACGCAACGGGCGATCGGACCCACCACGTCACGCAGGCTGGAAAGTGGCATGACACCCGCGGTCGGCACCAGAGCGAAGCTGGGCTTGATCCCGACCAGAGCCTGCGCGGATGCCGGGTTCTGGATCGAGCCACCGGTCTCCTCGGCCAGGCCCAGCACGGCCATGCTGGCGGCGACGGCACAGGCAGTGCCGGCACTGCTGCCTCCTGGCAGGAACTCGCGGCCAGCCGGATTGTAGGTGGGGCCCGCCCAGCTGTCATTGGCATGGGCGCCGGTGTGGCTGAGGACGGGAACGTTCGTCTTGCCCAGGATGACGGCGCCGGCCGCCCGCATGCGGGCGACCACGGGCGAGTCTGTCCCTGGCATCAGGTCGACGCCGCCCGTCTTGCTGCAGAGCAGCGACCAGCCTGCCGTTGTCGGGAAACCGACCATGTCCATGGGGTCCTTCACCACGACTGGCACACCAGCCAGCGGGCCGAGTTGTTCACCCGCGGCCCTTCGGCGGTCGATCGCTCGCGCGTCGTCCAGCGCATCCGGGTTCAGGAAGACAATGGTGTTGTAGTGCGGGTTGTACGCCGCGATGCGGTCGAGAAACGCCTGTGTCAGCGCCGCCGACGTCATGTTGCCACGGGAGAAGGCAGCCTGCACCTTCTCGAGCGTCATTTCCACGATGTCGATGTCACTCATGAAGGAACTCCAATGCTGTCGGACCGTGCGTTTTCCTGGCGGTTGTGTCTCGCAACACGAGTGGACGAGAACCCAAGGTTCGGCTTGCGGCCAGGCCAGCGTCACGAAGGCTTCGTGCACATCGCCATCAAGCATCTGCCCGAACTGCAGACCCACGGCGGCGAACGGCGAGAGCGCTATCGGTTCGTCGCTATCGGCCGCCGCTCACGCTCCGAAGTCGCCAAGGAGGTCTCACGACCAGATGCCGGCCGCCTCCGTTGGGACTGAACAGGGTCTGTCCAATGCAATAAATCCTGATGAAGACCAGATGCATCTTAGACGTAAGAGCGGCGTTGCACTCGGCCATCAACCCCGGGAGCGTGACGTGAGTGAATCGAACACGATGACTTTATATCTGACCGGCCTTCGTAACCAGCATGCTGTCGAGACTCAGGCGATTGGCACCGTCAAGAACCAGCTGAGTCGCATGGAGCCCTACCCCGACCTGCATGCGCAGATGCAGAGTGAGATGCAGCGATCGACCGAGCAGGCGGCCCGGCTCGACAACCTGCTGGCCAAGCACGGTACGAGCGCCTCGGCGGCGAAGGAAGCGGTAACCGGCACAGTTGCCACCGTGGCCGGCTTCGCCCATTCATTGGCCTCCGACGAGGTGTTGAAGAACGTCCTCTCCGCCGTCGGGTTCAAGGCCTACGAGATCGGATCCTACAAGGTGTTGATCACATTGGCCGAGGCAGCCGGCGCATCTGAAGATGTCGCGGTACTGAAGCAGTCGATGAAGGAAGAACAGGAGATGGGGGACTGGCTTGGCACCAATCTTCCGAGCTTCGTGCATGCCTTCCTGAAGCAGCAGGCAGCCTAGCGCCACTTCGGCTGACCTGCCGCCAGCCGCAATGTCGCAGGTAGTTGCGGCATTCGGCTTGGCGGGCATGGTCCGGACCGTATCCAATGGAGTTTCGCGCGGTTTCCCCGGGGCGTGAAGCCGCGCGGCCCTGGGCTTGGCAAGGGCCTGCTTGATCGGGTTTAGGTCGGGCGAGCAGGCGGCCAGGAACATCAGGCTGGGCCGGCATCCATCGATCGGCTTGCGAACAGCCACCTTTCTCTGACTGGCGGCAGTTGGCGATCACGATGCCGTCCATACGCGAGGCAGGCGCCCGGAACCGCTCGGCGGCGGCGCGAACGCCCGTCACCTTTGATGGTCCGATGCAGGACCGGTCGAACACCGATCTGCTCGCGGGGTAGTCTGGCCAGCGAGGTGCTGGTCTGATCAGCACCGTTGCAGCAGCCTGCCGCACCCTCTGGAGATACTTGCGGCCACGCCGAGTCCGCGTCAGATTTCAAGACTTGCCTCGATCACCGTGGTTGTCGAATATCGGTGTCACGCGGCAACTTGCCGGATGCCGCACGACATCGACTAGGCAGATCGTTAGCATACAGGCGTAGAAGCGACGCAACCTCGCCGGAGACCGCGATCCATGCCGAACCCTGTCAAAACCGTTGTCCGTGCGGCTCTCGAGGGTGGTGTCGAGTTCGTGGCAGCGTACAACCGGAAGCGGCTGCCCAAGACAGACAGCCCCTTCCTCGTCGGTATCCACCAACCTATGCGGTCGGAACTGACCCTTCAAAGTCTTGCCGTTACCGGGTCAATACCGCCGGGGCTGAATGGCCGATATCTCAAGATGGGCGCAAACCCGGTCATCCCCGATCCCGCGGGTCATCATTGGTTCCTCGGCGACGGCATGGTGCATGGAATAGCCATCAAGGATGGCAGTGTTCTCTGGTATCGCAACCGCTGGATCCGTTCGCGCCTGGCGGCTGCATCGCTTGGCCGCGCCGCAGCACCCGGACCGCGGAGGGGCCGCAACGATACCGTAAATACCAATATTGTCGACATTGGCGGTCGCACCTTCGCTCTGGTGGAAGCAGGCAGCTTTCCCGTCGAGCTTTCCGAGACCCTGGAGGAGCAGCGCTACAATCCGTTCGACGGGACGCTCCACGGCTCTTTCACAGGGCATCCGCATCGGGACCCGCTAACGGGCGAGCACCACTCGATCGCGTATGACGGAAGTGTCTGGGATGCTGTTCGCCACGTTGTCGTCTCGGCAACCGGCAAGGTCGTCCGCGATATGCCGATCGCAGTCCAGCATGGTCCCTGCATTCACGATTGCGCTTTCACGGCACGATTCGCCATCGTCCTGGATCTTCCGGTCACCTTTTCAATGCGTGCCGTGCTTGGCGGTCATCTGTTTCCATTTCGCTGGAACCCGGCTCACCGCGCCCGCGTAGGCCTCCTGCCGCGGCAGAGCGATGGCGCTGGCATCATATGGTGCGACGTCGAATCGTGCTTTGTGTTCCACGTGGCCAACGCGTTCGACGACAGCGATGGTCGGGTGATCCTCGACGTCATAGCCTACTCTGCGATGTTCGCCTCAGCAGGAAATGGACTCGACGCACTAGGTCGGCTCGAACGTTGGACAATAGACCCTATCAGGCACCGCGTTGACCGGCGCGTGATCGACCATATACCGCAGGAGTTCCCTCGCATCGACGAACGCCGTTTCGGCCAGAGCTATCGTTACGTGTACACGGTTTCTGTACCGCCTGACGGCAACCCGCAATTAACGGGTGCCACAAAGCTCTACAAGCATGACCTTGCAATCGGCAACTACCGTGTGCACGACTTTGGCGACGATCATCTGCCGGGCGAATTCACATTCGTGCCGGCGAACGCCGACGCGGGTGAGGATGAAGGCTGGCTCATAGGATTCGTCATCAACATGGCTGACGAAACCACCGAGTTCACCGTCCTAGACGCACGGTCCTTTGAGGCCGCACCGCTCGCGACGGTCCGGCTACCGCACAGAATACCGCCAGGTTTCCACGGCAACTGGTTCTCAGCCGCGTAGTGCGAAGCTGTGCGAAACACAATCATTCCCTTGCTGGACACGCGCGGCCAGGAGATGACGATCCCTTCTGTAATCAGTCCCTCGAAGTCAACCTGCTTCCGTCTCTCGCTCCCGCTCGAGATGGTCCTCTCGAAGCTCAAGACCCTGCTGCGGGACGCCACCGAGCAAAGTCTCGATGACTCGCGGTCACGCTTCGGCACCCTGCTCGACGGCTTCAGTCCACAGTAATGCAACGGCTACTTTTGACACGCCGGATACCAGGCCAGCTAAATCAACATCAGCGGGAATTGCTCTAGGCTCAGGACTCATTGCGGAAGCCAGAACGTGACGATGGCTGCGATGCAAATCGACGAGAAGAAGGCATGGGCACACCGGTCGTAGCGGGTGGCAATACGGCGCCAGTCCTCGAGACGGCCAAAGGCGTCTTCGATCCGGTGACGGTGCCGATAAAGAACCTTGTCATAGGCGGGCGGCGTCTTTCGGTTCCTGGTTGGCGGAATGCAGGGCTCGATCCCGCGCTTTTGCAGCTCCTCGCGGAACTCATCGCTGTCGTAGCCGCGATCGCCGAGCAGTTCACCCGCTGCGAGGAGCACAGGCAGCAAGAGAGCAGCGCCCTTGTGGTCGTTCATCTGACCCTCGGTCAGCATCATGACGACCGGATGACCCTCTCCGTCGCAGACGGCGTGCCGCTTGGAGTTCAGGCCGCCTTCGGTCCGTCCGATGCAGCGTGGAGCAGCCCCCTTTTGAGCAGGCTCGCGGCTGTTCGATGAGCCTTGAGATGCGTGCTGTCGATCATCAAGCGTTCGGGCACACCCGCCTCGGCGACCAGGGCGGCAAAGATCGGAGTGGACACGCCGAGGCGGCTCCAGCGGATGAACCGGTCATAGAGGGTCTTGTGCGGACCGTATCCCGGCGGTGCATCCTTCCACTGCAGGCCGTTGCGGATCACGTAGACGACCCCGCTGACGACCCGGCGATCATCCACCCGGGCAAGCCCGCGTTCACGCCGAAAATGCGGCGCGAGACGCTTCATCTGAACGACGGAAAGCAGCAACAAGCGCGACATCGGACACCTCCGATCGCCTATCAATCAAGCCGTATCGAGCCGTATGGCGGCCTGCTCGCCGCGGAACTGCAGGCGGGCGAGACGATCCTGATCAGCGGCGCCGCCGGTAACTTCGGCAGTGCCGGCGTAGCGGTTGCCACGGATGGGGGCCGGTTGCGTCGTCGCAACGGGCTGCAACGAGGCGGCGCTGGCCGACGTGGCCCGCCGCTTCGACCCCCGCCTGCGGCCGGTGACGCTTTCCGGCAACGAGGACGAAGACGGCGCGAGGATGCGGCGGACAGCGCCCGACGCGATCGACTGCGTGCTCGACATCCTGCCGCCCTCCGTGGACGCGAGGGTCGCACGAATGGCAATCATGACGGTGCGGCCGTACGGAAGCGCCGGGGTGGAACTACCCTATCCGTGGATCATGCGGAACGGCATCACCATCCGCGGGCAGTGGATGTACTCACCCGGCGCGGCTGTGCAGCTGACCCGGCTTGTTCGGTCAGGCCTGTTGGCTCTCGCCAACTACGCCATCACCGAGTTCGCCCTCGATGACACGAACGATGCCGTCACGCACGCCGCCGCTTCAGTGCTGCCTCTCTACACGGAGGGTGGCATCTTCATGCCGCCCTACAGCCAATCAGCGGTGGGCAAGGAGGCCGTCGGGCGTGCCTACGACATGGTCGTCCGCGAACTCAAGTTCGACGTGAAGTTCAATATCGCGGAAATCGTCCAGATGGCCCCGCATTGGGCCTTCGTACGCACGAACTCGGCGGGCAGCACGCTGCATCATTCCACAGGCAAGACAACATCCGAAGCGAACCAGGAGCTTTTCATCCTGAAGAAGGGTGATGACAACAAGTGGAGGATCGCCCGCTACAGCTTCTCCCCTACCAACCCGCCGAGCCGATAGGGACCAGCAGGGAGGCGGCTCGCCCCAAGGTCGGCCGCTCGACGGGAGAACGTCTCCCGGCGCAGATCCCACATCCTCGGCGGCATCGCCCTCGCACTGCTGCCCGGCGTGCCCGATCTCGCGATCGATCCCGACCTCGTCCTGCTGGTGTTCCTGCCGCCGCTGCTGATGAACGGCGCCTACTTCACGGTATGGCGGGAGTTCCGGCAGAACCTTGTCGGCATCCTCCTGCTGGCGATCGGCGCCGTCTGCTTCACGACCCTGGCCGTCGGCGTTACCGCCAGGCTGCTGGTGCCGGAGCTGCCCTGGGCGGTCTGCTTCGCGCTCGGCGCCATCGTTTCGCCACCGGATGCCGTCGCGGCGGAAGCGGTGCTCGAGCGGCTGAGCCTGCCTGCCCGGCTGAGCGCCCTGCTCCAGGGCGAAAGCCTGCTCAACGACGCCAGCAGCCTGGTGCTGTTCCGCTTCGCCGTCGCCGCCGCACTGAACGGCGCCTTCAGCACGGGTGCGGCAATCAATGAGTTCTGCATCCTGTCGATCGGCGGCACGGCGTTCGGCCTAGCGATCGGCTATGCCGGGCTGTTCGTGATCCGCAGGCTGCATGACAGCGAGCTCGCGATCACCGCCACCTTGCTGATGGCGGCGGTCGCCTATGTCGGCGGAGAACGCCTGCACGTGTCCGGCGTGCTTGCGACGGTGACCACCGGGCTGATCGCCGGCTGGCACCAGCACCCCGCGTTCACCGCCGCCACGCGCATCCGGGGACAGGCCTTCTGGAAGGTGATGGTGTTCCTCCTGCAATCGCTGCTGTTCATCCTGATCGGGCTTTCCCTGCGTGGCGTGATCGCCCGTGCAGGATCGCCGGCGCTCGCACTACCCCTGTTGATGCCTTTGCTCGGCGTCGTCGCGGCCGTCCTGGTGTCGCGCCTCGCGTGCGTGACGGGCTCCTACCTGTTGATCCGGGTGACGCGTGCCCTGCGCCTGCGGCAAGGGTCCACGCCGTCACTGGCCACCGCCGCCGTGATGAGCTGGGCCGGCATGCGCGGGGTGGTTACGCTGGCGGCGGCACTGTCCTTGCCGGTCTCGCTGCCGGGCCGCGACTTCATTCTCGTCTGCGCCTTCTCGGTGATCCTCGTGACGGTGCTCGTCCAGGGCACGACCCTCGGGCCGCTGATCCGGCTGCTCGGCATCGTCGGGCCGGGAGAGGCGCTGCTGCGACAGCAGAGCGAGGATCATGCCTGGAGGCGAATGGCCGAGGCGCAATTCCACACGATCAGCATGCGGTCGCGCGAGGCTGATGGCTCCGAACGGCATCCGAGGCTGGTCGAGCAGTTCGGCCATCGTGCCCGCGTGGCAGCCGAATACACCGTCGATCGCGATTCTAATCGACCCCAGAAGCTGGCGCATTTCGACGTGCTGCTCGACGCGATCAAGGCCAGCCGCGCCGAGATTCTGCGGATGCACCGCGCCGGAGAGATCCACGACCGCGTGCTGCGCGATCTGGAGCACGGGCTCGATCTTCAGCAGATGGTGGTCGAAAGCCATCCCGAATGAGGCATGTCGGCAACCGCGCGATGAACCCTGCGCCGGGCGGGAAGGACAAGCGCGCCGCTCACGCAGTGCGGTGCCATCAGCGAGCATCTCGCACGAACCGATTCGGATGCGATCTCGTTGACGACCGGTCGGCGGCATCGTCGGAGGAAGAGATCGAACGATGATCAGCGTTCCTGACGGATCGCCTGCATCCAACCTTCTTTCCGGTGTTCCTACGGGGCCTATGCAAGATCGATAGACAGGCGGATAGCCTCGCGAACTGGAGCGCCACGCCGTTTCCATAGAACCTGGCACGTTGGCCGAATACGTCGAGCGCCGTCACCGTTGCAGCAGCGAGAAACCGATTCTCGAATCAGCTCGGTAATCGGCCATCACGACGAAGGGTAGAACGATGGCGATGTAATCGAATGAAGAGCCGAATAGGGATACGCGGCATGAACCTGATCCGCTTCGTCGATGTTCCTGCCCGCATCCTGATGGCGTTACTCTTCCTGGTGTCCGGCTTCAGCAAGCTTGCGGAGAACACCGCCATACAGGGCTACATGCGTGCCTATGGCGTGCCGGGCATACTCTCCTGGCCGGCCGCGGCATGGGAGATCTCCGCCGGCGTGCTGCTGTTGATCGGCCTGTGGATCCGTCCGCTGTCGGTGTTGCTGGCAGGCTGGCGCCTTCTCACCGCCGTCATCTTCCACACCGCATTCGCCGACCAGAACCAGATGATCAACTTCTTCAAGAACATGACGATGGCCGGCGCCTTCCTGCTCATCTCCCGAACCGGGCCGGACGCCTTCAGCGTCGACGGATGGCGGCGCACGCTCATCTCCAGGACCGGAACGCAAATCGGGGCAACTTCACGAGGGAATGCGTCATGACGATGATGAAGGCAGCGGTGATGCGCGGGGCGGGCGGCCCGGATGTGCTCAAGATCGAGAACCTGCCGGTTCCTGTTCCGACCAGCGGGGCGGTCCTGATCAAGGTGAAGGCCTTCGGGCTCAACCGGTCGGAACTGTTCACGCGGCAGGGGCTGTCCCCTGGGATCTCGTTTCCCCGCGTGCTCGGGATCGAGGCGGTCGGAACGGTCGAGGCCGCACCAGGCGGCGAGTTCCAGCAGGGGCAGGTCGTCGCCACGGCGATGGAGGAATGGGGCGCCAGTTCGATGGCGGCTACGCGGAATACACCCTTGTGCCGGCGTCCCAGGTCCAGCCCATCCAGACCGACCTGCCATGGGAAACGCTCGGCGCCATACCCGAGATGCTGCAGACCGCTTGGGCTCGCTGTTCAAGGCGCTGCGGCTGGAGAAGGACGAGCGCCTGCTCATCCGCGGCGGCACCACCTCGGTCGGACTCGCCGCCGCCGCCATCGCCATCGCCATCGCCATCGCCATCGCCATGAAGCACGGCGCGGTGGTGATGTCGACGACGCGCAAGCCGGAGCATGAAGCGCTCCTGCGGCGGAACGGTGTCGAGCAGGTCTTCATCGAGACCGGCGAGATTGCCGAGCAGGTGATGGAAGTAAGCCCAGGAGGCGTGCACAAGGTTCTCAAGCTCATCGGCACGACGACGTTGCGGGATTCACTTCGCTGCGTGCGGCAGCGCAGCATCGTGTGCATGACGGGCATCGTCGGCAACAAGTGGTCGTTGCCGGATTTCAGTCCCATGGAAGCCATTCCGACCGCCGTGTGTCTGACGACGTACGATGGTCGATCGGGGGACTTCATGCTGACGCCGCTCGATGAGCTTACGCGGGAGATCGCGGCGGGCAGGCTGCATGTCCAGATCGGGCGAACCTTCCATCTCGATGAGATCGCAGAGGCGCATCGTTGCATGGAAGAGAGCAGGGCCGGTGGCAAGATCGTCGTGCTCACCTAGCGCGATCGTACGCCGCCCCGGAACTCTGCCCCAAGGCTCAGGACGTCGCGAGCAACCGCGATCATGCTCTAGGAGAACGAAGATGGAAGGCAAGATCGCGCTCGAGGAGCATTTCTCGACCGAACTCGACAACTCCTTCTGGAATGCCAGGGGCGAGGAGGACCGGAACGGGAAGGCCTATGCGCAAGATGTCGAGCGGCGGCTGCTGGATGCGGATCTGTGCGCCGCGGAGATGGATCGCGCCGGCATCGAGCTCTACATCCTGTCGCTCACATCGCCCGGCGTGCAGTCCGTGGTCGATCCCGGCAAGGCGGTCGACCTGGCGCGGGAATCGAACGACCATGCCCGGTCCTTCATGATCAGACATCCGGGACGGCTCTCAGCCTTCGCTGCGGTGGCGCTGCAGGACCCCGGGGCAGCCGTCGACAAGCTGAACAGGACGGTCGCTTCGCTCGGCTTCGCCGGGGCGCTGGTGAACGGCTACACCAATATCGGCCCGGACGAGGCGGTGCATTATCTCGACGAGGCGCCGCTGGAGGAGTTCTGGGCCGAGGCCGAACGACCCTCGGCGCCGGTCTATCTCCATCCGCGCGAGCCCCTGCCGAGCCAGACCCGCTCGATTCGGGGCTATCCCGAGCTCGGCGGCTCCGCCTGGGCCTTCGCCTACGAGACCTCGACGCACGCGATCCGCCTGATGCTCAGCGGCGTGTTCGACCGCTATCCGAAACTGCAGGTCATCCTCGGCCATCTCGGCGAGGGACTACCCTTCATGCCGCCGCGGATGCAACATCGCCTCGACGAGCAGCGCGAGAGCAGGAAAGGCTCGAGGGCAAAACGGCGTCCCGGCTATTATCTGGCGAACGACTTCTTTATTACCACCAGCGGATATTTCCACACCAAGCCGCTTCTCGAGGCCATCGAGCAGATCGGCGCCGACCGCGTGCTGTTCTCGGTCGATTATCCTTACGAGCAGATGGATGTCGGCGGGCGCTGGTTCGACGACATGAGACTTTCCGAATTGGTCAAGATCGCGATTGATCGGGAGAACGCCAATCGCCTGTTCGATCTGAAGCTCGATCCGCTGACGCGATCGAATGCCGCTTCATTCGCGTCGTAGTCGGAACGAAAAGCTGTCCGTCCCGTAACGGAGCGTACTATAATTCGAATTCTTCACGGTGGCTGCACCGTTCCGAGGTCGCGCCCTGTATGTCGGCGCTGGCAGCATTTGTACTGCCATCGGCGGTCGCCTGGCTGCTGGTCGAGCCTGGGGCTGCGGCAGGTCGTCTCAAATTGCTGCCTCGTACCGAGCGGCCCTCTGCAGCATTCCACGCTGGAGATCCGGTGCCTGGACCTCAGACCGGCAGGTCGCTCAAGAAGGTCGGCGCGAGCTGGAACGCGAACTCCTTGAAGACGCGGACCGGACGCGGGAGGTGCCGCCTGCCGAAATGGACGAGCGAGAGATCGAAGATCGGGAACCGCCAGTCCGGCATCACCTCGACCAGGCGTCCCTCGCGCATCAGGTCCGGTTGCACGATCGGAGGGAGATCGCCGATACCCATGCCGGCGAGCAGCCCAGCGGTCACGCCCACGAAATCGTTGATGCCCAGATGCGGCAGGAACGAGACGGTCTCCTTGTCCTGACCGTTGACGTGCGTGAAGTTCCATTGGATCTCTGGGCGCCAGCGCGAGAAGGCGAGCATGCGATGGTTCAGCAGATCCAGCGGCCGGCGCGGTGGCGACGTGTTCGCGACATAGGCCGGACTGGCTACCAGCTGATGGCGGTAGGTCAGGATCCGGCGCGCGATCAGCGCAGAATCCTCCATCGGCCCGACATGAAAGGAAAGGTCGACGCCATCGGCGATATGATCGATCTGGCGTTCCGTGATCAGGATCTGCACGCGCACGGCGGGATACGATGCCTGAAAGACGCTGACCAATGGCGTCAACAGCGAGTCCGAGACGCTCGGGGGGGCCGCAAGACGCAGCGTTCCGGCCACGCTCGACAACTGATGCGAGACAATCTCCAGCACGGCCTCCGAGATTTCGACGCTGCGACGTCCGTGCTCAAGGACATCCGCTCCGACTTCCGTCAGACGAAGGCTGCGTGTCGAGCGCTCGAGCAGGCGTATGTCGAGCTGATTCTCGAGATCGGCAATGCGCCGGCTGACCGTGGACACGGGCATCTTGAGGCGACGCGCCGCCTCCGAGAAGCTGCCAGCCTCGATCACCTTGGCGAACACGATGAGTGTGTTGAGGTCAGTCATCGGGACCGAGTTGTAGGATGTCAGCAACGTTCGGCATGGATGTGACAGGCGGCCCGCCAGGAGATAGCCGATCGCGAGCTTCGTCAACCGGCTCGGACGCCGAGGCTCGGTTCCAACTCATCGGCTGGGTCAGCAGTTGTCGTCGGGTTCAATTCTTACCCTTCAGCGTCAAGCTATTTGTCTGTTGCCGCCATCAATAACGGTGCATAATTCAGCTCATGAAGATCCTTGGGCTGATCGCCGTTTCTGTCCTGATCACGATCCTGTCGGCATGCGGGCCACTACCACCAGGCTCCGAGCCGCCGCCCTTGATCCAGCACGACAGCGGACCGGCAACACCGGATTATCTTGGCAATGGCGGTATGGGGCTCGGCGGTTCCAACGGCGGCATGGGCACTGGCGGTGGGATACAGGCGGGAGGCGGCCCAGCGCTCCCATAACCCAGCACTCCCACGACGATGATCAAACCTCGTCAGGCCAGTGCTGGGAGCCGTACAGGACACGAAGCATCTGCACAACTCCATCCATACGCTGCGACGTTCGGCGCTGCTCCTGAACATGCATGGTCACCGCGCAGACTCCCGCGGATCATATGTGGCGCGCGCTGCGATAGGCACGCGGGCTCAGCCCCATGCGCTTGCGGAACATGGTCGCGAGATGGCTTGGCTGACCGACGCCGCATCGCAGCGCGGTGATCAAGTTCCAGAGCAGCATCAATTAATCGGAAGCGCCTTGCGATCCCGGTCGAACCGATGAAGCTGCTCTTTTCCCAGTCAGGCAGAGCATGACCGGATTGATCATGCTCTGGTTGTCCCGCGCGAAGGCGCTTTCCTCAAGCTTGGCCAAGCTGTGAAAGACTTCACAGGACCGGCACGCCAGCTTCTCGACGATCTCGAGGAAGCTATTTCAGCCTGCGTATGTGACGAGTATCGGCTCGTTTCGTATCCATCAACTTGTCAACGGAGGTGGACCGCAGAATCGGTTGATTCAGGTCTGCAGAACCATCTGCCACGGACGACCGTCGATCGGCCCGGCGAGAGCCTTCACATGTCGATCATTATCCGAGGAGATGCGGCAAGTTTACATAGCTGATTACTTGTTTCGAAACGCTGCCTTCGTGGTGCGCCGCCGTTTCCGATCCGGTCCCAGCTGGCTCAACATCCGCGGCTCAAGTCAGATGTTGTGCCAGATACTTGTTCATCTCGAACATGGTCACCTTGTCTCTGCCGAACACCTTCCGCAGGACATCGTCAGCCACGATCTCACGCTTGTTCTGTGGATTTTGCAGGTTGTTCTTCTTGATGTATTCCCAGATCTTGCTCACCACCTCGCCACGCGGCAACGGCTCGGCGCCAACGACGGCTGCCAGTTCGGGCGATGGCTTGAGGGGCTTCTGTAGGGCGTTCGGCGCTGCACCGGCTTTAGGTGGCGAAACCTTCGTCCCTGTGGTAGCGGGCTTGGGGGCCTTGGACTCTCCTGCCGGCTTGGTCTTCTCGGCGACGGTAGTCTTGGCGACTGTGTTCTTTGCCATGGATGCTTCTTGCTCTAGGTTATGCCACCATATGAACGCGAAAGAAACTCCCGTAAATAGGGAGTTTCCCTGCTGTTTGGTTTCGCAACTGAGCATCATGTTCCTCGACACCGACGCGGATCCTCGATGCGCACAGATGCCGAGCGTGTCTCCTCGCCGAGACTGAAGGGCCTTGTCCGCTTTCCATGGGATTGCGAGCCTTTGCTCCGATCGCGCTTCCACCGTCCGGACTTGCGTGTGCGGGTTGCGATCCGACGAAGCTAACCCGGCGCCGGACTCGATAGCATGCTGGAACTCTGCGCGTGACGCAGGCTCGAGAGATCAGGTTCTACGTGTCCCAGCCAATCGATCGGCGCAGGAATGTCATGCCGAGGGCTACGAAGCTCGCCACCTCCGCATTGTCCTTGCCGTAGCCATGTCCCCCCGCCGCGGGTTCGTAGAAGTTCGCGTCGCAGCCCATCGCCTGCAGCTTGGCGGTCATCTTGCGGGCGTGGCCCGGATGAACCCGATCATCCCGGCGGGCGGTCGCGAGCAGGATCGGCGGATAGGCGCGGTCGCATCCTGCAGCATGATAGGCCGACATCGGACCAAGGAACGTCCAATCCTCCGGCACGTCCGGGTCGCCATATTCGGCGATCCAGCTTGCCCCGGCCAGCAGGCGGGAATATCGGCGCATGTCGATCAGCGGTATGGTGCAGAAGAGGGCCCCGAAACGCTCTGGATAGCGGGTCAGCATGTTGGCGATCAACAGGCCGCCGTTCGATCCGCCTTCCGCCGCGATACGTCCCGGCCGGGTAACCCCACGCCGAACGAGGTCGGCCGCGACTGCGGCAAAATCGTCATGCGACAGGCGCTTGCCCTCGCGCCGTCCAGCCTCATGCCAGCGTGTCCCGAACTCCCCGCCGCCGCGAATGTTGGCGACCACCGTCGTGCCCCCGCGCTCGAGCCACAGCTTGCCGGTGGCGAGACCATACACAGGCAGTCGAGAGATACGGAAACCGCCGTAGCCGGACAGGTGCACCGGAGCTTCCCCGTTCAGATCGGCAGGGCCGGTCTGGATATAGGGAATGCGCTCGCCATCCGACGAGACCGCCTCATGCCGGGTTACCACCAGCCCGGTGGCGTCGAAGGCGGCGGGAACCCGCTTCAGCACGACGGGAGCGCCCTGGCCGGGCGGCAGCAGCATGAGCGTCGGCGGCGTGAGCGGATCCTGCACGGAGGCGAGCATCGTGCCGTCACTCTCCTCCTCGACAAGGTCGAACGGCCAGGCCTGCGCGGTGCCGACCGGCGGCAGGCTGGCAAGCGTCCGCTCCTCCCAGCTGCCAGGCGTGAGCAGGAGGAAAACCGGGCGAAGCTCGTCGAGAACGCTCAGCACCAGGATTCCACCGGCCCAGAACATCCCCTGCAGTGCGCGCCGAGGCGCTGGCCGGAAGAGCACGCGTAGATCACGGTCGCCGGCCAGGAACGCATCCATGCGGATCGCCAGGACCGTATCCGAGGGATGGTCTTCCGAGGCGACCGTCCAGGGCGTCCTCAGCTTGATGGCGAGCCACCCGTCATGCCAGCACGCGCTGGCGTCATCCGGCCAGGGCATGCGCTGCTTCGGGCCCGTGCGATCGCCCAGCCAGACCTTCGCGTCGAAGAAGCCTGTTTTCTCCGCGAAGATCAGCCGGTGCACCGTCCGGTCGTAGCTGCCCCACACGCCCATGCTCGAAGGCTGGCATTCGAACAACACGACAGCATCGACCGGGTCCGTGCCACGCGGCCACAGCCGAACGGTGCGGGCGTAGCCGGATGGCGTGGCGCCTCCGAATGCGGAGGAGAGCAGCAATGTCTCGCGGTCGAGCCATTCGACCCCGCCCTTGGCCTCGGGCAGGGTGAACCCGCCGGCCACGAAGCGGCGGTCCTGAAGGTCGAATTCACGTAGCACCGACGCGTCGCTGCCGCCGCGCGACAACCGGACGATGGCAAGGGTGTGGTCTGGAAACAAGGTCGAGGCCCCCTGCCAGATCCAGTCCTCGCCCTCCGCCGCGGCAAGTGCGTCGACGTCGAGCAGAACGTCCCAACCGGGCAAGTCGGCACGGAAGGACTCGAGGCTGGTGCGACGCCAGATCCCGCGAGGATGGGCCGCATCCCGCCAGAAATTGTAGAGCAGTCCACCCCGCCTGGCCGGGATCGGCAGGTTCTCCGGCCGGTCGAGCAGGACACGCAGCATATCGCGATCGGCTTCGAGGCGAGTGCCGCCGAAACGTGCCAGCGTCGCCGCGGTCTGCGCGTCGGCCCAGGCGGTGGCGCGTTCACCCTCCACATCCTCCAGCCATAGCCAAGGATCGTTGTCGGGATCGACGAGATTAGGCGCGTCGTTCGTCATAACCATGTCGATCCTTGTATCCTGCGGGGCGCTACGACCGCATCCCGGCCTGTTCCTGATGTTGCCCAGGATTTGCCGCCTGGCCTTCGGTTGCCCCTGATGCAGGGGCCGCGGTCGGAGTGCTGTCCGCGCCAGTGCCTTCGGTGGCGCTGCCTTTTGCGGCGTGATCGGAGCCTTCTGGAAGGTCCGCGGTGGTTTTCTGATCGGTCATGAAATTCCCCTGTTCTGGAAAGACGCCAGGCTTCAACGCCGTCGGCGTGGAGCGGATCATTCGCGAGTCGAACAAGCCCGTCCAGGGTCCTGGTCGAAGTTACAGCCCATGCCGGTCTTCCGCTCCTGCTCACCACGGCGGTAAGAACGGCAGCAACCCCGAGCGTCATCGTCAGGTTGGCTACGTTGTCTCCCAGGTTCGATAGGTCTACCACTCAGGTTCCTGGAACCCGTGATGGCATGCCGCTGATGCTGAAACTTCCGCCCAGACCTGGCCGGCGCCTCCATGCCGGGGTCAAGTCGAAGGCCCTGCTGACAGGAAGGTCTTGAAGGCAGCGGTTCGACGACCGGTCCCGGCCGAATGAAGCTTACCTGCGCGATGCGGCGTGCGGCGCGTGGCCGGTTGCCCAGGCTCCCAACTCTGCTCGCCCTCTGGCTGGTCATGTGTTCGCCTGTGCTGGCGTCTGCCCTGGATGCGCGCTGGCCCGAGCCCGAGGCGGTGCATGACGTCGCACCGATCGAAGTGAGCCTCGCGAGCAGCGACCCGTTCACGCCCGCGGACATCGGCCGGTCGCGATCTCGCGACGTTCGCGCCCTGCTGTATCTTCCGCCTGGTGCGTCGTCCCTCCATAAGGTGCCGGCGGTCGTGCTGCTGCACGGCTCCGTCGGCAACTACGAGGAGCGCGGCTATCGTTATGGCCTGCCGCTCGCCGAACTCGGTGTGGCCGTCCTCGTCGTCGAGACCTATGCCTCGCGTACCGACCTCGCGACGTCCTTCATCGGCCGCGCCCTCCACATCACCGAGACGATGTTCGACGCGGACGCCTATGCCGGGCTGAAGGCGCTTTCCGCGCGCGCGGATATCGACGCGGCGCGTATCGCACTGATCGGCTTCTCCTACGGCGGCATGGCCACCACCTACGCCCTCTACGACACGATCGCCGCACGACTGGCGCCGCACGGTTCCCGCTTCGTGGCTCATGTCGCCTACTACGCGCCATGCGTCGCCCGCTTCGCCGACAGCCGGACGACCAGGGCGCCGCTGCTCATGCTCTATGGCGGCCAGGATCAGCTCATCCACGCGGACCGCTGCGCCGAGATCGCCGGCGATCTCAGGCATGGCGGAAGCGCTGTCACCGTGATCGACTATCCGGAAGCGGTCCACCAGTGGGATGGCGAGATGATGCCTCGGCTGATCGGCCGCCATCTCGCCGATTGCGACTTCCGGGTCGATCGCTCCGGCAGGGTCCACGACGCCGCATCCGGCATCGCCATGAGCAACCCGCTCCTGGGCGGCGCCGTGCTTGCCCTCTGCACCGGGAGCCGCCCCTGGCCGATCGGGCGCAACACGGCGGTGATCGCCCGGTCCAACCGGGATCTCCTGCATTTCCTGTCGAAGGCGTTCGACGGTGCGGAACCTGCGCGCCCGTGAGTTCGACATCGTTCGCGGCAAGCGGAGGAAGCCCGCGGCCGATGCTCCGGTCCCGCAGCACTCCCGCACGACGCGCGGGCGCGACATGACACCCGACCGCCTGCTCGGCCTTGCCATCGCCGCCGGCATCGGTGCGCGAGCCGCGCTGATCCGCCGGCCGCGTCGCACGCTCATCCAGCGTCTCGCCGAGTTCCCGACCAAGGCACCGGTCAAGGCGCCGCTGCGGATCCACTGGAACGAACAGCAGGTCCCGTTCGTCGACGCGCAGGACGAGGGCGACCTCGCTGTCGGACTCGGCATGGTGCACGCGCACCTGCGTCTGGCACAGATGGAGATCATGCGTCGCGCGGCCCAAGGCCGGCTGTCCGAATTGATCGGGCCACTCGGGCTCGAAGCCGATCGTGCCATGCGCCTGCTCGATCTCGGCCGCGCCGTGCCGGCGATCATCGCCGGCCTGACGCCTGACACCCGCGCCTGGGCGGAGGGCTTCGTGCGGGGCGTCAACCATGTCCTGCAGCACGTGCGCATCCTGCCCGAGGAGATGCGCCTGCTCGGCATCGGCCGCGATCCGTGGAGCCTGACCGACCTTCTCACCAACGCCCGTCTTGCCGGCGCGGATGTCAACTGGGCGGTCTATGGCCGGCTGCTGCGCGCGCGGGCCGCGCTGTCCGCGCGGGACTGGCAGGCGCTCTGGCCGCGACTGCTGGCGAACGGCATGCCCAACCCGGAGACCGCGTTGGCCGGGTCGCTTGCGCGTGCCGGCAGCAACGCGGCGGCCGTGGCGGGATGGCGCAGCCGGAGCGGCTCGGCGCTGTTCGCCGCCGATCCCCATTTGTCGATCGCGCTGCCGAACGTCTGGCTCGCGGTGGGCATGCATGCCCCCACGCTCAACGTGGTCGGGCTGATGCCGGCCGGCTTCCCGCTCGTGGCGATCGGCCGCAATGCGCACATCGCGTGGGGCGGCACCAGCCTGCACGCGGCAGCCTCGGACCTGATCGACGTCTCCGGCGAGACGCTGGATGAGCGCGTCGTCAGCCTGCGCGTGCGCGGAACCGGCACACGCACGCTCACGCTTCGCCGCAGCGTCCATGGGCCGGTGGTGAGCGACGGCATGCTGCTGCGCTACCCGACGCCGCTCGCGCTGCGCTGGGTCGGCCACACGCCGTCCGATGAGATCGGCGCCATGCTCGGCGTGATGCGGGCAGGGAACAGCGAGGCGTTCGCCGCTGCCCTGCAGGATTTCGCGATACCAGGCCAGAACATGCTGCACGCCACCGTCGACGGCCATGTCGGCCACCTGCTGGCGCTGGCCGCGCCACGCCGTCCCGCGACGGCGCCGGCCGACCTCGTATTGCCGCCCGAGGCAGCCGGGACCTGGAACGATCTGGCTCACACGTCCGAGTTTTTCAATCACCTCGATCCAGCTTCGGGCGTGGTGGCGTCGGCGAATGACGAGCCGCCGCCGGGCGACGTTCCGGCCGGCTTCTTCTTCTCGCCGCCCGACCGGGTGCAGCGGCTGCGTGCCCTGCTCGGAGCCGGGCTGCTCGATCTCGAGGACATGGCACGCACGCAGACCGACGTGCAGGGACGGATCGAGACCGTGCGGGCCGTGGCCGAGCGCCTGCCCGACCATCCCGCGCGGACCATGCTCCTGGCCTGGAATGGATGCTACGATATCGGCTCCAAGGGCGCCGTCCTGTTCGAGGCGCTGATGGCCGACCTCGCGGGCCGCCTGCCCGAGCAGGCGAAGCTGCGCCCGCTCACCGCGATCTGGACCGGACGGCGCCTGCTGGCGCAGGAGGTCCTGGCGCTCGACGATGCCACGCTGCGTCCGCTGGCGATCGCGGCGATGGATGCCGCGACGGCGCTGCTGCGTCGTCAAGGATCGTGGGGAAAGCTGCATCGGATGCGGATACGGCATTACTTCGGGATGGCGCCGCTGGTTGGCTGGCGATACCGTTTCGGGGCGTACGGCGCTGCCGGCGGCAACGACACGCTGAACAAGACCGGTCACGGCCCGGTCCGCGGCCGGCATGGTGTCAGCTACGGCGCATCGGCGCGGTTCCTGGCGGATATGGCCGATCCGGACGCGAACCGGGTCGTGCTGCTTGGTGGCCAGGATGGCTGGCTTGGCAGCGACAGCTTCGCCGATCAGGTGCCGCTCTGGCGGCGCGGCGACACGGTGGCCCTGCCGCTCCGGGTGGAGACCGCGCGCGGATGGCCGCATGTCTCGGTTGTCCGCCCTGCTTGACCCGACGCCCGTCCTGAAGCTGTGGGCGGCGCGGCGCCGGGAGGCGTTGTCCCGGCAGGATGCGGTGGCGGTGCAGCGACGCACCCTCGCCCGGCTGCTCGCGCGCGCGGTGGATACCGGGTTCGGCCGGGCGCATGATTTTCGGACGATCCAATCCGTCCAGACGTATCAGCGCCGCGTGCCGTTGCGCACCTACGAGGCGTTCTCGCGTGACTGGTGGCAGGCTGCCTTTCCGGATGTCGGCGGCGCCACCTGGCCCGGACGGATACGCTACTTCGCCAACTCCTCCGGCACCACGCAGGCCGCGACCAAGCGCATCCCGCTCAGCGATGCGATGCTGCGCGCCAACAGCCGGGTTGCGCTGGATGTCCTGGCGTGGCACTTCGCCGCCCGCCCGGACAGCCGCATACTCGGCGGGCGCAACGTCTTCCTCGGCGGCACGACGGCGCTGGAGAGACTGGCGCCCGGGGTCCGCGCCGGGGACCTTTCGGGCATCGCCGCGTTCGAGACGCCGATCTGGGCACGCGGCCGCGCGCTGCCGCCGGCCGAGCTGGCCCGGTCGACGGACTGGCGCGCCAAGATGGCAGGACTGGCGCCACTCGCGCTCGACCAGCGGGTCGCCAGCATCTCCGGCACGGCGAGCTGGATGCTGCTGTTCTTCGAGACCGCGGCTGGGTTGCGTCCGCCCGGTGCACGCCTCTGCGACCTGTTTCCGGCGCTGGAGCTGATCGTGCATGGCGGCGTCGGCTTCGCCCCGTACCGAGAAAGGTTCGCGGAGTGGATGCAGGGCAGCGCGGCCATCACGCGCGAAGTGTATGCGGCGAGCGAAGGCTTCATCGCTGTTGCGGACAGGGAAGATGGAGAGGGCCTGCGGCTGGTGCTGGATCGTGGGCTGTTCTTCGAGTTCGTGCGTCCGGCGGATCTTGGATCATCCGATCCGGAACGCCGCTGGATCGGGGACGCGGTGCTGGGCCAGGAGTACGCCCTCGTGCTGACGACTAACGCTGGCCTCTGGTCCTACGTGATCGGCGACACGGTCAAGCTCGTCTCGCGCGATCCGCCGCGCCTGCTGATCACCGGCCGCACTTCATGGTCCTTGTCTGTCGCCGGCGAACACCTGATCGGGGCCGAGCTGGATGAGGCGGCCAGCGAGGCCGCGCGTAGGCTCGGACGCAACGTGGTGGAGTATAGCGTCGCACCGGTGCCACCCGACGCGCATGATGCGCGCGGAGGCCACCTGTTCGCGATCGAGCTGGACGGACCGGCGGATGGACCCGCCTTCGCGCAAGCCCTGGACGCGGCCCTGAAGCGATTGAACGAGGACTATGCCGCACATCGCGGAGACGGTTTCGGCTTGCGTGACCCGGACGTACGGTTGCTGCCAGCCGGCCGCTTCACGCGCTGGATGGAGCAGCGCGGCAAGCTCGGCGCACAGAACAAGGTTCCGCGCGTGGTCGCCGACATCGCGGCCCTGGAGATGCTGCTGGCGCCTTAGGCATCCCACCAACCTTCTGGCCACTCCCAGCCTGATCGCGCATGTGCTGGTCGGCCGCTGCGTCTTCGCCGACGACACGCCGCTGCCGGTGCCCGATCCCGGTCGCAGCCGGACCAAGATCGGCCGGTCGGGCATCTCAGGATCGGCCGAGCAGTCCTGGCCGGTCGTGGCATCGCTGATCGAGACCTCGAGGCTCGACGATGTCGAACCGTACGCCTGGCTTTGCGACGTCTTGGCGAAGATAGTTGACGGCCATCCCATGCAACGCCGCGATGAGTCGCTGCCTTGGAGAGGGTCTTGCTTTCGGGTTCCGCCGGACCCGGCGAATCCCACCGCGATCACGCTTGCCTGTTCGAGCGAGATGGGCCAAGCGTATGGGATCGATGGTCCCGTGCGAGCGGGTGAATAGGGAACGCCGTGCGTCTCGGCTGGACTCAAGGTCCGGAGGCAAGTCGGCGGCTGCCCCCGCAACTGTCAACGGCAAGTTGTTGGCCTGTTTGCCTCGGTGAGGCATACCACTGAGCCCCGTCAGGGTTTGGGAAGGTAGGGCAAGAACGTCGAGCCGCAAGCCAGGAGACCTGCCATCGTCGCGCGATGGATGGTCGCCGGGCGGGGTGCTCCGGAGGCTGGAGCAGACAATGCTGGCATTGATGGGAAGTATTTTTGATGAACGGGCGAAGAGTCTTCGCCTGCCATTGATCGGGATCTATAGCCTCTTGATCACCGCCAACCTCGCGGTTTGGGCATGGGCACTGATCGTGTTCCGGCACCATCCGATCTTCCTGGGCACGGCTCTGCTCGCATACGGCTTTGGCCTTCGGCATGCCGTCGATGCCGACCACATTGCGGCGATCGACAACGTCACCCGCAAGCTGATGCAAGAGGGGAAGCGTCCCGTCAGCGTTGGATTCTTCTTCGCCATGGGGCACTCGACCGTGGTGCTTCTTGCGGCGGCCGGTGTGGCGGCGGCGGCAACGCTGATGAGCAGCCATTTCGAGCAATTCAAGAGCGTTGGCGGCGTTGTCGGAACGCTGGTCTCGGCGGGGTTCCTTTTCACGATCGCCGCCGCCAATCTTGTCATCCTTCGCTCGGTCTGGCGCACCTATCGTCATGTCCGCAACGGCGGCCTCTATGTTGATGAGGATTTCGACCTCTTGCTCAACAACCGCGGTATTCTCGCGCAACTGTTCCGCCCAATGTTCAAACTCGTGACGACAAGCTGGCACATGTTTCCGCTCGGCTTCCTGTTCGGCCTCGGCTTCGACACGGCGACCGAAGGCGCCCTACTGGGCATTTCGGCAACACAGGCCGCGCAGGGTGTCTCCATCTGGTCGATCATGGTGTTCCCGGCGCTGTTCGCCGCCGGCATGTCGCTCATCGACACGACCGACGGCGTGCTCATGCTGGGCGCGTACAACTGGGCCTTCATCAAGCCGATCCGCAAGCTCTACTACAACCTCACCATAACCCTGGTATCGGTGATCGTCGCGATACTGATCGGCGGTATCGAGGCGTTGGGACTGGTGGGTGACCAACTCGGTCTGACCGGCTGGTTCTGGAAGATGGTCAGTGCCCTGAATGACAACTTCAATGGTCTCGGCTTCCTCATCATTGGCGTGTTCATCGTCGCCTGGGTGAGCTCGATCGTCATCTATCGCTACCGGGGACTCGACAAGGTCGAACTCCACGGTGGCCACTAGAGCAGCGTCAGTCTGACTGGAATCGCTTCGCGATCCCAGGCAGCTGATAAAGCTGCTCTTTCCTCAGTCAAGCAGAGCATGATTGAAGTGATCATGCTCTAGCCAAATAACGATGGCAGACGGGTCCTTCCGATTTCGGCGCAAGCTGTCGGACCCGTAAGCTTATGTCGATCGCGCACTGGCATGACCGCTCCCGTGGTGATGCCCGATAGGACAGCATGGTCGATGGCCCGGGAACCGACATGTCAACGACGGCCGGTGAAGGATGGGATTGGATGGAAAGCCGTCCGTCCGCTCTGACTCCACACATTCAGGGAATGGATATCATTCATCATCGCCGAAGCTGAGCCTCGATGGCGGTCTTGTCGATAACCGACCAGACCGATGCAATCTTGGAGCCTTTGAATTCATAGAAGACGTTTTCCGAAAATGAGACCCTGCGCCCGTTGATACTCATGCCGAGGAACTCCCCCTTCGGAGAGCACTCGAAGGTAAGGCGGGCCGCGACACGCGGGGGGTCGCAAACGAGTAGCTGGATCTTGAAGCGAAGATCCGGGATGTCCTCGAAGTCCTTCACAAGCATGTCGCGATATCCAGACAGTCCGAGCGGTCGGCGGTTATGCTCAACCTCGTCGTCAACGTAGCTGTCTAGCTGAGCCCAATCCTGTCGGTTCAGACACTCGATGTAGGCATGATAACGAGCGGACAAAGATGTTGCGGGCAAGGGAAACCCCGTTGGAAAGACGTTCGTGTCCAAGAATATCACGAAGCAGTGCGAGCGGTGACTCCTGGATCAAGGCTGGAATACTACTGCGTCAGGAACGCACCGATCGCTTGCGCCACCGCATCCGGATGCTCCTCGTGCGCGGCGAGAGCCCCGGGAATCGTCACGCAGACGACACGCCCGGTGGCAGCGAGTGCATCCATCTCGGCCGCCGACCTCGACGGTGCCTGGCTCGGCCGGAGCAGCAGGGTTGGCGGCAGCCCGTCCGCGAACAGGGCAAGGAAGCCGGCGCGCGAGGCCACCGGGTCCAGGCCGCCGCTGATGAACGCGGCGGTGCCGAAGCGGGCATCGGGCTGTCGAACCACATGCAGCTTTGCTGCGAGCAGCTCCGGTGTGACCACGGCCGCATCGACGTAGACATGTGCGCGCATCATCTTCTCGAGCATGCGGCGGCTGGTCGCGGCGCGATACAGCAGCGGTCCGAGCACGGGCAGATCGAATGCCTTACGCGCCCGCAGGGCGAGGCCCTGTCGCGACGGCCCGAACATGGTCGGCAGCGGTCCACGCCAGGTCGGCGCGATCAGGACCAGGCGGGCGAACAGGCCTGGATGGCGCAGTGCGGCCTCGACCAGATAGGGCGCCGCGTGGCCGGCCGCGATGCCGAGCGCTGGCCCGCCGACATTGCTCTGGATCAGGCTGTCGAGGAAGTCGCGCAACGTGTCTGGACCCAGCGCCCGGCGTCGCGTTCGTGGCGCATCGCCAAACCCGGGCCAGTCGGGGATCACGCAGTGCCAATGCGGCGCAAGACGCGACGCCAGCGGCAACATCTCGGCGCGTGCCGAGATCGAAGACAATGCCGGCAGCAGCAGTGCGATGTGGTGGTCGTCGAAGCCAGCGGTCATCTGCTCATCGGGATGCTCGAGAATACCGGTTGCCCGGGCGCGAGAAGTCGTGTCTTAGCGTGCATGGGGCTGTATCAGGGAGTTCGAGACCTTAACCTGCATCTTCCGGATTACGGAGGAGCATCTCCGCGGTGTGGCAGAGCGTCCACCTCCCTCCGGGTCCTGCCCCGTCAACCCATAGGTGTCACCGGCGACCAGACATGGTCCAGGTCAGCGGAAAGAAGTCGTCGGCGAGCGGTCGCCTCTCACTGCATCCATTTGAGTAATCCGGCCCAGCCGTCATTGTTGTTGGCAACGACCGCTTCCACCGCGCCGTCGTGATCGACGTCCGCCGCGATGAAGGTATCGGGCCCTCGCCGCCAGCTTCCTGCAGGACCGTCGAGCAGGCTGAAGCTCGTCCACATCGGCAGCAAGGCGCCACCGTTCCATTTCAGGACTTCGGTCGATCCCGACTCGCCGGCGATGACGATCTCGACTTGGCCGTCGCCATCCACGTCCGCGGCGGTGTAGCTGTCCGAACCGTTACTCCATCTCGTCATGGGACGGTCCAGCGGCCTGGTGTTCGCCGAAACCAGTGCGAGTACGGCGCCGTTCCACTTCAGCACCCCGGTCCAGCCATCCGCATTGCCGGCGATGACGATCTCGACCTGGCCGTCGCCATCCACGTCCGCCGCGATGAAGCTGTCCCGGCCAGGTTTCCAGTTTCCTGCCGTGCCGCCGAGCCGGCTCATGCTGCCCTGGACCAGGGCCAGTGCCGCGCCATCCCACTTCAGCACACCGGTGCGGCCGTCCGCATCACTCGTGACGACGACCTCGACCCGACCGTCACCGTCCACGTCCGCCGCGATGAAGCTGTCCTGGCTGCGGCTCCAGTTCCCGGCGGAACGCCCTGCCGGACGGGGATTTGCCCAAATCAGGACGAATGCCGCTCTGTCCCACTTCAGCACGCCGATCGAGCCGTCCGCCTTGCTGGCGATGACGATCTCGACCTGACCGTCGCCATCCACGTCCGCCGCGATGAGGCTGTCCCGGCCGCGTTTCCAGCTTCCGAACGGACCGGTCAGCGGGCTGGTGCTTGCCCACACCAGCGCAAGCGCGGCGCCGTCCCACTTCAGTACGCCGGTCCAGCCATCGATATTACTGGCGATGACGATCTCGACCTGGCCATCGCCGTCCACGTCCGCCGCGATGAAGCTTTCCCGGCCGCGCTTCCAGTTTCCTGCCGGACCGCCTAGCGGGCTGGGGCTCGCCCATACCAATGCAAGCGCGGCGCCGTCCCACTTCAGCACGCCGGTCCAGCCATCCGCCATGTTGGCGATGACGACCTCGATTCGGCCGTCTCCATCCACATCCGCCGCGATGAACCGGTCCCGGCCACGCTTCCAGTTTCCGACCGAGCCGTTCAGGGGACTCGGACTCGCCCATACCGGGAGAAGTCCTACGCTCGTGACGCTGATCGTCACCGGATCGGACGCCATCCCGTTCGCCACGATCACCAGATCGCTCGGTCCGGGAAGAAGACTTTCCGGGAAAAAGATGCTCGTCGATGTCGAGTGTCCTGACGTCCGGCAGTAGGCAACTTCCCCCGTGAGACGGTGCCTGACCCTCGCGAGAGAATGACTGGATGCCAGCCGCGCGCGATCGCCGTAGCCGACTGCCTGGGAAAGGCCGTCGAACCGCACTCCCTCCACGATGATGTTGGATCCGGCGGCGACGGTCTCCGGAAGCGAACCCAGGTTTATCCCGGGTCTTCTGTCTTCCTGTGGCCTGTCCTCGGAAGTGTAGACCTGTATGTCGCCGGAGCCGAAGACATCCTTCGATCCGTTGGAAAATAATACCTGCCCGCTCGGGAGCAGTAGAAGCTGCCCCTGATCGCCGCGTGCTCCGATATCGGGCGGTTCCGGCACCCTCTCGAGCAGGTTTGTCTTCGGTGAGAACTCGATGAAATAGTCAGGGCCAGGATCGGCGGATGCCGGCCCCGCACTGGCGGTGAACAATACTTTTCCGCTTGGCAGCAGGCTTGCCCGCGCGCCCGTGGCGGAAAGCAGATTGAGGCTGGGGGATTTCCATACGGGCGCGAGGCCTGCATCGGTCCATTTCAGTATTCCGACCCAGCCGTCGCGGTTGCTGGCAACCACCGTCTCGACCAGGCCGTCATGGTCGATGTCCGCGGCGATGAAGGTATCGCGCACATCCCGCTGCCAGCTTCCTGCACGGCCGTCGAGCGGACTGGAAGTCGCCCACACCGTGCTCAAGTCTCCGTCTTTCCACTTCAAGACTTCGGTCCATCCTGGCTCGCCGGTGATGACGATCTCGGCCTGACCGTCGCCATCCACGTCCGCGGCGATGAAGCTGTCCCGGCCACGTTTCCAGCTTGTCGCCGAGCCACCCGATGGCCCGGCGCTCACCGAAACCAGCGCAAGTCCGGCGCCGTTCCATTTCAGCACGCCGGTCCGGCCGTCCCCATCGCCGGCAAGGACGATCTCGATGTGGCCGTCACCATCCACATCCGCCGCGATCAGGCTGTCCCGGCCGCGTTTCCAGCTTCCTGCCGAGCCATCCAGGGGACTCGGGCTCACCCAGAACAGGACGAGCGCCGCCCCATCCCACTTCAGCACGCCGGTCCGGCCATCCGCATCGCTGGCGATGACGATCTCGACCCGCCCGTCGCCATCCAGATCCGCCGCGGTGAAACTGTCCTCGCCGCGGTTCCAGTTCCCGGCGATGCCCCCCAGTGACCTGGCGCCCATCCAGGCCGGCGTGAGTGCGGTTCCATCCCACTTCAGCACGCCGGTGCGGCTCTCGCCGTTGTTGGCGATGACGATCTCGACCCGGCCGTCGCCATCCACGTCCGCCGTGATGAAATTGTCGCGACCGTATTTCGAATCTCCGACCGGGCCTTCCAGCGGGATGGCGCTCACCCACACCACGACGAGCGCGGCGCCGTCCCACTTCAAGACACCAGTCTGGCCATTCACCTCGTTGGCAATGACGATCTCGACATGGCCGTCACCATCCACATCCGCCGCGATGAAGCTGTCCTGGCTGCGTTGCCAGCGCCCCGCGGGACCGTTCAGCGGGCTGGGGCTCATCCACACCGCAGCGAACGCGGTCCCGTTCCACTTTCGAACTTCCGTCCAGCCTTCACCCCGACTGGCGATTATGATCTCGACCATCCCGTCGCCGTCGAGGTCAGCCGCAACCAGCATGACGTCGCTCTCGCCGCCGGAAGTGAGGATCGGTCCGGCAGACCACGAGGCGGCTCCGGAAGCGTCCACGACCGGCGTATAGAGGGCTGTATTACCGGTCGCACCGGCCGCGAAAACCCTGCCGTCCGCGAGAAGTACTGGCGGACCGGTACGGGCCACGGCTCCGGGTCTCGCCTGCGACAGGACCGACCGCGTCGGCCCTGCGTCGATCCAGGCATCGGTCGATGGAACGTATCGCTGCGAGGAGCCGACATCCGAGCACTCGACGGTCAACACGCTACCGTCTGCCAGGAGGGTCCAGCTCTCTCCATTGCATGCCGTGTTCTTCAGGCCACCGGTTCCGGCCGCTGCCCAGCTGCCGCTCGCAGGATCGAAGATCGAGGTCCTCGTGGAACCGGGCTCGCCGAGCAGGATCCTTCCGTCGGGGAGAACGCAACTTGGTGCGTCGCCCGTCATCGTCCAGCCGTCGAGAACGCCTCCCTTCCGGCAAGGCAGGTCCAACAATTCCCAACTATCGGCAACAGGATCATATATCTCCACGACCAGTCGATCGGCTTCACCGGTCGCCGCGGTGTTCCTGCTTCCTGCGATGAATACACGCCCGTCGATCATCACGGCCGACGCACGAGACTGCGAAGAGCCAGAGCCATCCTTCAAGTGGGCCCATCGACCATTCACGTAGTCGCCCTGTAAATCCGGCGTGAGCGTATACCAGCTCGACGTCCCGTTCTCGGCGCCGGAGATATCACGGCAAAGGACCCTTCCGTCGGTCAGGAGCAGCATGGTGCCGCAACTGAAACGCGGGGGACTTTGTAGAGGGCGCCAAGTTCCGGGCATCTGCGAGCCTCTCAGGCAGGATCGCGTATAAGTAGAGCGACCTGCGTCGGGTTGCCTAGGTATGTCACGAGCGATCCCGACCCGACATGGACGGGACGCCACGTACAGTAGATCCCCACCCGCGTGCCGTCGATACCGGGCATCGCACAAGACGGGGTCGGCCGGTCGATCGGAGCAGAAAGGCGATCGGCTCGGCTTTGAGCAGCCGGGAGACGGTCGTAGGAAGAAATTCTTATTGGCTATCCCTCGCCGGTCCCTGGCGTGGAAAGCGACGCGTCGGGAGATGCCTGGCGGCTCGTCCTGGCGGTGAGGCGGAAGATGATGGTCTATCCCGGGGCGGTCTGCTCTAAGTGACGAAACATCTTGGACAAGATCGGTATGGCGGAAGCTCAACGCGCTGGGATCGATTCGACGGCGACGGAGATGCTCACTTACGCCATCGGGGACATTCACGGTCGGCTCGACCTGCTCGACGAACTCCTCGAGATGATCGCGACCGATGCGGCACGCAGGCACGTGCGGGCGAAGATCGTCTTCACGGGCGACTATTGCGATCGCGGTCCGGATTCGAGCGGCGTGGTCGAGCGTCTGCTCGCCGGCCCCGGGCGCGCGATGGATGTCTATGTATGCCTGCGCGGCAATCACGACGACCTGTTCGTGCGGGCCGTCACCACAGGCGAGGAAGTGCCGGACTGGGCCTGGTATCTGTTCCAGCACACGCTCGAAAGTTACGGCGGCTCCGCGCAACCTTTCGAGCGTAACGAGCGGTTGCTTCGCCACGTCCGCTTCCTGTCCGGACTGCCGTTGACGCACGATGACGGGACCTACCTGTTCGTCCATGCCGGCATTCGGCCCGGCATCGCGATCGCGGATCAGGCGGAAGAGGATCTTCTCTGGATACGCGACGAGTTCCTGTATTATCGCGGCTCGCTTCCGCGCCGTGTCGTGCACGGTCACACCATCGTCGGCGATCGGCCAGTCGTCACGAACAACCGGATCTCGATCGATACCGGTGCATTCCGCTCCGGCATCCTGACGGCCGCGGTCCTGGCTGGTGACGAAACATCTTTCCTTCAGGCCGTCGGCGCGCCGGATCGGGGCGCCATCGAGCGTGAGCGTATCCTGTCGGACAGCGTTCTGCGTGGCTCTTTCGCGCCGGGGCTGGATCGGGTTCCGGCGCTTCTTCGATCCGTCCCGGCTGGTTGATGGCACGGCGTCCGTGCTGGCAGACGTGGAGCGTGTCGTCGCGCAGGCCACGCCCTTCGATCAGTTTCGCTTAAGCAATGGCGCCGGCAGGAATGCTGCGCTACTGCAGGCGCAGTGGATCGCGGGCACGTGCAACCTTGAGGCGAGCGGCATGAACAAGTCCACCACGGCTCATGCGGAACCCGGGAGCATACGCAGCGACCAGGGCACGGCGGCACGCGGGGTCGTGCTCTCCTTCCTGGCCTATGCCAGCTACGCGTTCAGCGACGCGTCGGTAAAGCTGCTGCACGGCGCGTTGCCGCCGTTCGAACTGGTTTTCTTCGGCGCGAGCTTGGGCCTTCTCGCGATACCGCTGGTGCGCAAGCCGGGCGAACGCTGGGGTGACCTGTTCCGCTGCAACGACCGCCGGATGTGGACCTTGCGAGCCTTGGCGGCAGCAGCCGGCAGCCTGTTCTCGGTGATCGCGTTCACCGCGCTGCCCATGGCCGAAGCCTTCGCGCTGATCTTCCTGCTTCCCGCCTTCGTGACCATCCTGTCGGTGATCTTCCTGCATGAGCCGGTCGGCTGGCGACGCTGGTCCGCCGTCGTGGCAGGGTTCATCGGTGTACTGATCGTGCTGCGCCCAGGCATCCGGCCGCTCGGGCTCGGGCATGTCGCCGCGATCGGCAGCGGCCTCGCCGGCGCGGTCACCATCATCGTGCTGCGCAAGCTCGGCCCGACCGAGAGACGCATCTCGCTCTACGGCGCCGGGTTGCTGGGACCGATCGTCGCGAGCTTCCTGCTCATGTTGCCGCATTTCGTCATGCCGGCGCCGCAGCAGTGGCTATACATCCTGTCCTACGGACTGCTCGCGGTCGGCGGCAACGTGCTGCTGATGCTGGCCTCCGCACTCGCGCCGGCGAGCCTGGTCGCACCGCCGCAATACAGCCAGATGCTGTGGGCAATCGCCCTCGGCACCCTGGTATTCGGCGACAGGCTGGATGCACCGATGTTCGTGGGCGCCGCGATCATTATCGGCGCCGGCCTGTTCACATTCGCCAGGGAGAAGATACGCAAGCCCCGCTGGTGGAACCGCAGCCCGCTGATCCACCCGCAGTAGCGGACCCCCGAATATCGTCCAGAGGCGCTCGGTGCACGGCCTCTAGTACCCCGAGTCATTCACAACGTCGGGTAGAGACGCTTCAGTTTGACGCGGGCGTCGGCGGTGGTGAACTGCCAGTCGGCCTTGGCGTGCTTCTTGTTGCGGTCTCCTTTCCAT